>MTET01004343.1_pt1 | contig 69557 bp, 65 predicted proteins | sample 1042671 | NCBI WGS metagenome assembly MTET01 (sample SAMN06185814, study PRJNA358809) | soil metagenome | isolation source: garden soil control | place: India | collected 2015-05-23
TTTGCTAAAGTAGCCAAATTAGCCGAGCTGCCTGTTCCGCAAGGAGAGCGATCTACACGGCCTGGTGGTAAAGTTGTACACGTCTGAACTGTTTTTTCATCTAATCGATTTCTAAACATAACGTATGCAATTTCATTAATATCAGGATAAATAGGATGTCGAACATTAAACTGTTGATTAATGAGTTTTCTAAGCTCGATACCTAGTGTTGCTAATTTACGAGCATTATCAGGTGAAATGGTTAAATTAACTTGATCAACATTAATAAGCGCATAGTAAACACCGCCAAAAGCGATATCGAATTTGATTTTCCCAAATGGTTCGACATCTATTTCAGCATCTAACTGTTCTACAAATGCAGGCATCATTTCTAAGGTGACACTTTCACAGCGCCCATCTTTACACTGAGCCTTTGCAGTAACCAATCCCGCTGCTGTATCTAAAACAACATTTGTGACTGGTTCCTGCATTTTTACCATACCCATTTCAAGCAATGCAGTTGTCACACAAATACAATTACTACCAGACATTGGGTGAGTCTTATCTGCTTGAAAAATTGCAAAAGCAGCGTCTGCGTTGGGAACTGTAGGAGGTAGCAATAAATTTACAGAAATCTGTAAACATCCTCTAGGTTCTTGGATAACAAAGCGGCGTAAACTATCATCCACCTCGTTCAAGTAATTAACTTTTTCAACCATGCTCTTACCTGGGATATTTAATACTCCTCCAGTAATCACTTTTCCAACCTCACCTTCACAGTGAACATCTACAAGTTGAATCGTTTTTTCCCAACGCATGTCATCACTTCCTTATTGAATATACCAAGCCCATGGTTCTTGACTGTCGTAACTCGTAATCTGTTTAACTTCTAGGTAATTTTCAAGCCCCCAGACTCCTAACTCTCGGCCAATGCCACTTTGTTTATAACCGCCCCACGGAGCTTCGGTAAAAGTAGGTTGAGAACAATTAATCCAGATAATGCCAGCTCTTAGTTTTCGAGCCACACGATTACAGCGCTCTAAATCCTTCGACATTACTGCACCAGCCAATCCAAATATAGAGTTATTTGCAGACTTGATTGCTTCTTCTTCAGTTTTAAATGAACGAATACTCACAACTGGACCAAAAATTTCTTCAGCCCACAATGGGTGATCTTCTGGAACATCAGCAAAAATGGTTGGTTCTATAAAATAACCTTTCGTAAGATCTTTAGGCGGTTTTCCACCACTCAAAAGAGTGATGTTATCTTCAATACCACACTGAATTGCATCCACAACATTTTGATATTGTTTTTGGTTAACGAGTGGACCAAGTTTCACGCCTTCATCAAAACCATTTCCAATTTTAATTTTTTGGCTCTCTTCTACTAGTCTTTCCATAAGTTTTGGATAGATGCCTTCTTGTACCAAAACTCGAGATGTTGCTGAACAAACTTGTCCTTGGTTCCAGAAAATACCAAACATTATCCATTCAACAGCAGCTTCAATATCACTATCATCAAATACGATAAATGCAGATTTTCCACCTAGCTCCAAACTAATATTTTTAACATTTGAAGCCGCTGATAACATAATTTGCTTACCTACAGGTACACTACCAGTAAATGCAACTTTATCAATATCAGGATGTTCTGTTAAGTACGGACCAATTTCTCGCCCATATCCAGTCAAAATATTTAAAACACCTTTCGGTAAACCCACCTTTTCAGCAATACGTCCTAATTCAACAGCTGTAAGTGAGGTTGCTTCAGCAGGCTTAAGAATCATTGTACAACCTGCAGCCAATGCAGGTGCTACCTTCCATGCAGCCATTAATAGTGGGTAATTCCATGGAATAATTGCACATGCCACCCCTACTGGTTCTTTTGTTGCTACGCAACTAAAGCGATCATCACTCAGCTCTATTTTCTCTTCACTATTTTCATCCAGTGATTCAGCTAAATTTGCATAAAAATCGAAGCAACCTGCAGCATCACTGATATCCCACTCAGCTTCTGGGTAAGGTTTACCATTATCTTTAACTTCTAAAGACGAAATTTCTTTTAGATTATCTCGAATTTCTTTAGCTATTGCCCTTAGATAATGCGCTCTCTCTTTACCTGATAACTTCGACCATGAACCATTATCAAATGCTTCTCGCGCTGCACGAACTGCAAGCTCGGCATCTTCTACTGAAGCACAAGCAACATTAGCAATAACCTCTTCAGTACTTGGATCGATACTTTGGAAAGTATTTCCTTTTCGTGTCGGAGTCCATTTTCCATCGATATATAATTGATCGTAAGTCATATCTATTTATCCTTATTAGTTCAATAATTAAAATCTATTTGCTTTAAATGGTGTGAGGTCCACTTTGGTAGGTTGCTGACATAGCATCTCTGTGACTAAACGTCCTGTAGTCGCACCTAAAGTTAACCCAAGCTGCCCATGGCCAAAGGCTAATGCAACATTTGGTAAACGTGAGCTCATATCAATAATTGGCTTTGTATCAGGCAAAAATGGTCTATAACCAACACCAAATTCCATTCCTTCGGTATTTAATTGAGGTAAAACTTTTTTAGCTTTATCCAAAATAATTTCAGCACGTTTCATATTGGGTTTTGCGCCAGCTGCAGCAAATTCAATCGTTCCACCAATTTGCAGACCTCTGCTCATTGGTGCAAAACAAAAGCCACCTGACGCATAGATAGTTGAATGCTTAATGTCGACTTCAGGTTTTGGCAAAACGACTTGATAACCCGCAATGCCTGCTAAAGGTGGATCTATACCGAGTTGTTTTGAAAATAGTTGTGAACCAACACCTGCAGCAACCACTGCATAGTCAACTTCAATAATTTGATGATTACTTAAAAGAACTTGGCGCAATCTATTATTTTCTTCACGTAATTCGACAACTTCTGCACGTATCCTTTCACCACCCTTTGCAATAAAACTTTCCGTGAGTGCAGCAATAAAACCTTTAGTATCTTTTACAGCGGTCCAATCATTAAATAACAAACCGTGTTTGAATTTTCCTGTAAAAACAGGTTCTAAGTCTGAAATTTCTTTTTCATTTAGAATTTGATGTTTGAAACCAAAACTTTGTCTTAACTCCAAATATTTCTTCTCATGTTCAATATCATCAGCACTGTCAAAAAGCTCTAAAATAGGTCGTGTGCCTATTAAATCTTTGTCTGGGCAGTCTTCCAACAATACTGCATAGTCTTCATAGACATGTTGAGTTAATGAAGCCAAAGAGCTAGCAATCTCATTTATACGAGATTCTCTTGCACAATTTAAAAAACGTAAAAACCATGGAATAATGCTTGGAAAAGCGGATGGTCTTAATGCTAAAGGTCCCTGTTGATCTAGTAACCAACCAGGAATCTTCATTAAGATCCCTTTTTTTGAAAGTGGAATAATTTCACTCACGGCCATCTGTCCACAGCTCCACTTCGCGGTGCTTTCTCCAGCTTCGGATGGGTCAACAACAGTGACTTTAAAACCTTTTTTTTGCAGATAAAGAGCGCAACAGATACCCACTATACCGCCACCAATTACAACAGTATTTTTCAAATTAGATTCTATAGACATTTTTACATTCCATTGATTAATTGAGGTTTTATATTGATGAGATATAATAAAAACCTATCCTACTCTTTTAAAAAAACTTTATTCAACCTATGAGCCTTTTGACTCATAGGTTTCAAATTTACTTACTTATCGATTGCATCAAATGCGCGTTTAAATTCAGCTTTTTCTTCTTCAGTTAAAGGTAATAATGGCATACGTGCATTACCAACTTTAAATCCAGCCAATTCACAACCATATTTAACTTTTTGAACGAATTTACCTGATTCCATAATTGCCATAACTGGGAATAATTGACGCATAACATCCTGAGCGCCTTTAATATCACCAGCATTATATTTATCGATAATTTCAACGACTTTGTTTGGGAAACAGTTAGCTGGACCACAGATCCAACTTGTTGCGCCCCACAAGAAGAAATCCAATGCCTGATCATCTGAACCACATGAAAGCTGATAGTTATCTTTATACTTTCCACCAATTTCAATAGCACGTAGTAAATTACCACTGCTTTCTTTAATACCAATAACACGTGGATGGTCTTTAAAAGCTTCAAGTACTTCGTAACCAACTTCTACATTTGTACGCACAGGATAGTTATATAGAACAATATTAATTTGTGGAAAAGCATCTAAGATTGCATTGTAGTGAGCAATCAACTCTTCTTGAGATGGCAAAGCATAATAAGGAGGTGCAATTAAAAGGTTTGTATATCCAAGATCAACTGTTTGTTGAACCTGTTCTAAAACTTCACGTGTACACGAACCATTTGCACCAGCAATTAAAATACCTCGATCGCCAACTGTGTCTTTTACTACCTTAAGAATTTGACGACGCTCTACATTAGTCAGTGCGTAATACTCACCAGTAGAACCTAATGGTACGAAACCTTTAACACCTGCTTTTAATTGATATTCAATAATATCAACCAACGTTTTATAGTCGACTTGGTTATTTTCATCAAATGGTGTTACTAGAGCAGGAAGAATACCTTGCAACATTTTAAATTTCTCCATAAAAATTTTTCAATCTGAATTTCCCTATCTCGTACAAAATTAAGAAAATAACTAATGTTATTTCAATAACTTAAAATTGAAGATTTAGTATTCAATTCCAGATTATTACATTGTGTACAATATTGCATACACAAACAATATCTGCAATTTTTTTAGATGTCAATCATTCATGAGAAAATTAATTTACCTATAAAAAGAATAGATTTTTCAAAGATATATTTTTTAAAAAAGGATTTTTCATATTTAACACATCTTATTTTTAATTAAGATTTAAATTGCGAGATATCTTTTAAATAGAATTATTAGAAATAATTAAGATATTTAAGCCCCCAAATAGATTTTTGTTTTAATTGAATATTTCTCTTTTCCAAACTAAATCTTGCCCGAATGTTAGAAAGTTAAATAAAAAAATCTTTTTTGAACTGATTGACAGGATAATTTTTATCTCTTAATCTCATTGCATACAATATTGCATACATTTCAAATTCTACATTTTAATGTATTGAATTTTAGTTATTTAGCTCGTCATGCTCATCAGATGAATAATAGAAATATTGGATTTGCTGAGTTAAAGCGATTACTTCGCTAACCATTTTCATAGGAACGATTATGGATATGTCCTCAATCAGTCATGTATCAACCATCGATAACGATGATGTTTACGCAATGGATCGCAAATACGTATTCCATTCTTGGTCAATCCAAGGCAATTTAAATCCTTTAGTTATTAAATCTGGTAAAGGATCGAAACTGTGGGATTTTGATGGTAATGAATATCTGGATTTTAGCAGCCAATTGGTGAATACAAATATTGGCCATCAACATCCAAAAGTAGTTGAAGCAATTGTTAAACAAGCTCAAGAATTAATGACAATTGCCCCTTCAACTGCAAACTTAGCAAGAAATGAAGCTGCAAAAAGAATTGTAGAATTAGCTCCTGAAGGCTTTAATAAAGTTTTCTTTACAAATGGTGGAGCAGATGCCAACGAAAATGCTATTCGTATGGCTCGACTATTTACAGGTAAAACAAAAGTTTTATCTTCGTACCGCTCATATCATGGCAATACAGGTTCAGCAATTGTAGCAACCGGTGATGCTCGCCGTATTCCAAACGAGTATGCACGTGGTCACGTTCACTTTTTTAGCCCATATCTTTATAGATCAGAATTCCATGCATCAAATGAAGTGGAAGAATGCGAGCGTGCTTTACAACATTTGAGAAGAATTATCGAAAGTGAAGGACCATCAAGTATTGCTGCAATTTTACTTGAAAGCCTTCCAGGCACAGCTGGAATCTTAGTGCCACCTAAAAACTATATGCAAGGTGTTCGTGAACTCTGTAATGAATTTGGCATCATCATGATTTTTGATGAAGTCATGGCTGGCTTTGGCCGAACTGGCAAATGGTTTGCACTTGAACATTATGGCGTTATTCCAGATTTAATTACCTTTGCTAAAGGCGTAAATTCTGGATATGTGCCGGTAGGTGGAGTGATTGTTTCTGAAAAAATTAGTCAGTACTTTGATACTACTTTCTTCCCTGGTGGGTTGACTTATTCAGGTCATCCTTTGGCAATGGCATCTATTGTGGCAACTATCGATGCTATGAAAGAAGAAAAAGTTCTAGAAAATGTGGAATACATCAGTAATGAAGTTTTAGGACCTGGCCTTAAAAAGCTTGCTGAGAAGCACAATATTATCGGTGAAGTACGTGGTGCTGGTGTTTTCTGGGCAATAGAATTAGTTAGCAATCAAAAAACAAAAGAGCGCGTTTCAGCTCAGACTATGACTGAAATTAAGAACCTTTGTGCACAAAAAGGTCTTTTAACCTTCCTTGCAGACAACCGTATTCATGTCGTGCCTCCATGTATCGTTACTAAAGAAGAAGTTCTAGAAGCTTTAAAAATCTATGACGAAGTTTTAACAGAAATTGGTTGCCATTAATTTTAGGAGATAATAAATGAGCGAATTGAACGTTGTTGGTCATTTGATCAATGGTAAAAAAATTCACGACACTCAAAGAACACAGGATGTTTTTAACCCATCTACAGGCAAAGTTTCTAAACAAGTTGCGTTAGCTTCAAAAGAAACTGTAGAGGAAGCAATCACTGCTGCTCAGGCCGCTTTTCCTGCGTGGAAAAATATGCCGCCCTTACGTCGTGCACGTATTATGTTTAAGTTTAAAGAGCTACTTGAACAAAATGCTGAAAAAATTGCTCATCTTATTGGTGAAGAACATGGAAAAATTTTGCATGATGCAAAAGGTGAATTACAACGTGGTATTGAAGTTGTTGAATATGCATGTGGTGCTCCTGAACTACTAAAAGGTGAATTCACTAAAAACGTAGGTCCAAATATTGACTCTTGGAGCGATTTTCATCCTTTAGGTGTGGTAGCTGGCATTACACCATTTAACTTCCCAACAATGGTGCCATTATGGATGATTCCAATGGCTCTAGTTTGCGGTAATACATTTGTTTTAAAACCTTCAGAACGTGATCCAAGTTCGACCATGTTTCTTGGGGAATTACTCTATCAAGCTGGTTTACCTGAAGGTGTTTTTAACATCGTTAATGGTGATAAAGAAGCTGTAGATGTTTTATTAAGTGATAGCCGTGTACAAGCGGTAAGTTTTGTAGGTTCAACCCCTATTGCTGAGTATATCTATAAGACTGCTGCTGCAAATGGAAAACGATGCCAAGCTTTAGGTGGTGCAAAAAACCATGCGATTGTAATGCCTGATGCTGATCTTGATAATGTTGTTAACTCATTACTTGGTGCTGCATTCGGGTCATCAGGTGAGCGCTGTATGGCCCTATCTGTTGCTGTAACTGTAGGTAAAGAAATTGGTGATCAATTAATTGAAAATCTTTCTAAAGCTATCGGCTCTTTAAAATACGGCGCTTATTCAGAAAATAGTAACGATTTTGGCCCAGTTATTACTAAAGCCCATAAAGATAAAGTCGTTAGCCATATTACAAGTGCAGAACAACAAGGTGCAAAAGTTGTCGTTGATGGCCGTAAAGCAAAAGTTGCTGGTCATGAAGATGGTTTCTATGTAGGTGCAACTTTAATCGACGAAGTTACGCCTGAAATGGACAGCTATAAAGCTGAGATTTTTGGCCCAGTATTACAAGTCATTCGTGTTGATACTATGGAAGAGGCTTTAGAACTCATTAATAAACACGAATATGGCAATGGTACATGTATCTATACCCGCGATGGTGAAGCTGCACGTTATTTCTGCGATAACGTACTTGTAGGTATGGTTGGCGTAAATATTCCTCTTCCTGTGCCTGTTGCTTATCACAGTTTTGGTGGGTGGAAACGCTCCCTATTTGGTGATCTTCATGTTTACGGTCCAGACGGTATTCGTTTCTATACTCGCCGTAAGACAATTACTCAACGTTGGCCAACTTCAAGTGTTAGAGAAGGTGCTCAATTCTCAATGCCAACTCTGTAGTAGTTTATAAATATAGCGTTAGGATCAGCCCATTCTGATTTTAACGCTATTTATGTTTTCTAAAATACACAATATCTTACTTATATAGTTATATATCTATGAACACTTATCTAAGCGAACCTAATTTAAGTAATAATGATATAGAAAATATATTTATAAACTACAATGCTTTTGATTGTTCAGAATCAAAAAATGATTTTGGAATTTTTATCTATTGTTATTCCAAAAAATCAAATGTCAGTTTAGGTTCAACTTTAATTCAAGCCCCTCCCTCATATGGTGTCTGGATACCAAAAAAGTATTTAAATGAAATAATTACTATCAATTCTCAAGAATATTGTGTCATCAGGATACCTAACGAACTCGCTAATACATTACCATTTGTTATAAGTACAGTTATTTGCAATTCCATAACAGATTCAATTTTGAGGCACTGTAAAGAAAAATCCATTTCATCAATAAGATCTGAAAAAGATAAGCACTTATATCAAGTATTGTTAGATCAAATTACAGATTCAGAATATTCAAATAGTTTTCTTCCTCTCACAAATCATCCAAAGCTCGCGGCTATACTTCAATATATAAAAGACCACTCTTCTCAAAACATCAATATATCGATTTTGGCAAAACAATTTGAAGTAAATGAAAGAACCTTAAGTCGACAATGCAATCACGAGTTAGGAATGAGTCTCATAGAATGGAAACAACGATTAAAGATCCTAAATACAATTTCCTTATTAGATGAGAATTCTTCAATCGATAATATTGCTAAAAACTTAGGTTACTCTACAACCTCAGGTTTTATAACTATGTTTAAACAGTGGACAGGATTAACACCTAATAAATATAAAAAAGAAATACTATCCAGATTTAACTAAATAAAATTTTATACTTCAATTTAAACAATAAGTTACACCTTAAAAGATTTTTGCTTAACCTTTAATTTTCACTGCTTACATTAACTTAAGGAAATCTTAAATGAAACTCTCTTTAGAAGGCCAGAATATACTGGTAACTGGTTCTGAAAATGGTATGGGTAAATCAATTGTAAAGAAATTATCCAGTGAAGGGGCTAACATTATTATCCAATTTGAAAAGGATAAAAAATTAGCCGAATCATTGCTTAGAGAAATTGATAATAAAGGCTGGATTATTCAAGCCGATTTATCTGCTCTAGACGGGCCGTTTAAATTATGGGAAAAAGCGCTCATAGAAGCAGGTCAAATACATGCGATAGTTAATAATGCCAGTATTCGAACTGAACTAAGTATAGATTCACCTCCTGAATCTTGGCAGGCAATATGGAGAAAAGAGTTTCAAATAAACTTCTTTGCTGCCGCAGATCTTTGTAAAGAAGCGATTGCCCATTTTAAATTAGCTGGTAAAGGTAGAATTATTAATATTACAAGCCGTGCAGGACAACGAGGTTATGTAGCAGAAGCTTTACCTTATGGTTGCAGTAAAGCAGCACTGATTAATCTAACAAAATCTATCGCACGTTCTTTCGGAAACGACGGTATTACTGCTGTTGCGATTGCTCCAGGATGGGTTCAGTCTGAACTCGATGAAAACTCAATTTCTAGCAATGCAAAGCAATCCGCCTTGGCTGAAATACCTATTGCTGAAATGGTAAAGCCTGAAGAATTAGCTGAATTAGTTTCTTTCGTTCTTATACCCTCACAACTTTCTTTAAATGGCTCCACTATTGATATCAATGGTGGTAGCTATATACGTTAATTTTCTCCCAATTAAGAATTGACAAATTTAATCATCAAATATAAATTGTATACAAAATTGCATGCAATATATAAAGTACTAATAATAACCATTTAAAAGGAAATAAAATGGCTAGATTCATTGGTAAAACAGCTTTAGTAACGGGTGCTGGTGGTGGTATTGGCTCAGCAACTGCTCGTCGTTTAGCAGAAGAAGGTGCTACAGTTATCGTGGCAGATGCCGTATGTGAGACAGCGGAAAAAACTGTAAGTTATATTATTAAACAAGGTGGTAAAGCGGAAACTTTAGTATTTGATTTGACGAATGGAAATGCATGCCGTCAGGCGATAGCAGATATAGAAGCTAATTATGGGCATATAGATATATTAGTTAATAATGCTGGTGCAATGCGTCGTGGTGATTTACTGCATACAAGTGAAGCTGATTGGTTGTTAAGTTTAGAAGTGAATGTGAATGCCCTCTTTCACTTATGCCAAGCAGTATTACCCAAAATGATTGTTGCTGGTGGTGGAGCAATTGTAAATACAGCATCTCAATGGGGTTTAACACCTGCTCCAGGTCATATCGCTTACAATGTAAGTAAAGCAGCCGTAGTCGCTTTTACTAAGAGCTTAGCTCGTGATTATGCTCCTCATAAAGTTCGAGTAAATGCAGTTTGTCCTGGTGAAATACATACACCGATGCTTGAAAAAGGTATTGCAGAAAAAGGAAAAACACTTGCAGATTTAGATGCAATTGTTCCATTTGGGCGCATTGGCAAACCAGAAGAAGTTGCAGCGTTAATCGCTTTTTTAGCATCAAATGAAGCAGCATTTACTTGTGGCGCATGTGTAGAAATCACTGGTGCTCAAGCTGTAGCATAAGGAAATACTAATGACAAATACTGCTCTAGATCTACAAGATAAAGTTATCTTGGTTACAGGTAGTTCACGTGGTATAGGCTTGGCTACAGCAAAGCTTCTTCATAAACGAGGAGCTAAAGTAATTATTCACGCACGTTCTTCGACACCTCATTTAGATGAACTATTAAATCAGTTAGGTGAAAATGTTCGTTTAGTATTGGGTGACTTAAGTAGTATAAATGGTGCAGAGAATGTTTGGGTCAAAGCCATTGGCTGCTTCGGGCATATAGATGTATTAGTTAATAATGCAGGAGCTTGGTTACCATCTGATATCAATTCTAGCCAAGCTTGGCGTGAGGGATGGGAAAGCAATATTGCTATTAATCTTGCAGCTCCTGCTGAATTATGCCGTTTAGCTTTATTACATTTCAAGCAAAGACATGGCGGCATTATTATCAATATTACCAGTCGTTCAGCGCATCGTGGTGATGATGCTGAGCATTTAGCTTATGGAGCAGCTAAAGGTGGCTTGCTTGCTTTGACAAAAGGTATTGCCAGAGGATACGGTCGTGACAATATTCTTGCTTATGCAATTGCACCAGGATGGGTTGCAACAGATTTAGCAGAGGGTGCAATTGAGCCTTCTGTATTAGAAAATCTGCCTTTAGGTGAAGTTACTCCTGCGAGTGATGTTGCTGAAATGGTAGCCTTTTTAGCTACTGGTCTTTCCCGCCATACGACTGGAGCAACGATCGATATTACAGGAGCAGATTACGTTCGCTAAAATTAAGTTATTTGAGTATTGGGTCTTTCCCCCCAATACTCTTATTCTAAAAATTAAATTATCTGTTGTTTAGTGTCTTTAAGAAATAAAAAATATAGAAGAATTATTGATAATAAAGTTATACAACCCATTACTCCATAAAGATTTTGCACGGAAGTAATCGGGATTAATAGGCCCGCAATTGGACCAATTAATAATAAAGCGATATCAAAAAAGGCTGTAAATACACCTAAAGCTACACCTTTATTTTGGTCATTAAATTTTTTCATTGCTTCAACACCCATCGCTGGGAAGACCATAGAAAAACCTGTCCCGACAAGAAATGCTCCAGCATAAGCAATTATTCGGTCACCTGATTGCCAAATTGTTAAAAGGCCGATAGCTTCGACAAGAAATGCGCATAGAGCCACATTCTTACCGCCGAAAACTTGAATGGTATTAGAGAAGATAAATCTTACACCTACAAATCCAATACTAAATAAGCTCAAAGCCAGTGCTGCATTACTCCAACCCTTTTCCAAGAAAAATAAAGCTACAAAGGTTGAAAGTACACCAAAACCAAGAGTTCCAACAGCTTGCCCTAAACCGAAAATCCAAACTTTAGAAAGTACTGATAAAATTGGTAAACTTACAGGTCGAACATTCCCAGTCCGTATTGCTGTCTTTCTATATGCAAGAAAAAATCCAACAATAGCTAAAATTATAGTCAAAATGGCAAAGCCGAATTGACCAAACTGCGCATTACAAAAGACTCCTAATGGAGCCCCGATTGCCATAGATAGATATGTTGCTGCACCATTCCATGAAATTACCCGAGAAGTTTCTGTAGGGCCGGCTAGTTGCATTCCCCAAAGTGTTGCACCAGTACTGCAGTAGCTTTCACTACTACCTAAAAATAGTCTTGAAATTGCGAGTAAGGAAATACTTACTAGTGGATATGAAACTAACGAAAGTGCTAAAAAAGCAAATACTCCACTTAATCCACAACAACTTAACCCTAAAAGAACTACATATCTGGAGCCTTTTCTATCGACAAGTTGACCAGCACTATGGCGAGTCAATAGCGTTGCTAAATATTGTAAACTGATAATTAAGCCAACCAAAAAAGGTGCAAAATTAAGGTCTTTTACAATAAATTTTGGTAAGACTGCTAATGGCAACCCTACCGATAAATAAGCAAAAGCTGTAAAAATAACGACTGAAATGATTTTCCTTGTCACGTCTAAATTAGACTGTTGCCCTAGAGTCAATGCTGCCATCTTTTTTACTCACTTAAAAAGCCCCGTAAATTATTTTACGAGGCTTAACCAACTCATTTGATGAAACATATTTAGACAGAGTGAGTGATGCCTCCATCTACACGAATATTTTGTCCTGTAATGTACGCAGCCCCTTGGGAAGCCAGGAAGCTAATGGTTGCAGCAATTTCTTCACTGGTACCATATCTTTGTAATGGTACAGATTTGCGACGCTCTTCTGTTTCAGGAAGACTATCTATCCAGCCAGGTAAAATATTATTCATACGAATATTATTCGCTGCATATTTATCAGCGAAAATTTTAGTAAAGGATGCTAAGCCAGCACGAAAAACAGCTGATGTCGGAAACATATCGCTTGGTTCAAATGTCCATGCACTAGAAATATTAATAATTACGCCTGAATTTTGCTTCTCCATAATTGGAGTCACTAAACGAGTTGCTCGAATGACATTCATGAGATAAGTATCTAGACCTAAATGCCATTGCTCATCTGTAATCTCCAAAATAGGAGCTCGAGGACCATGACCCGCACTATTAACTAATACATCAACTCTTCCCCATTTTTGATAAGCTTGATCAACAAGGTTACTTATATCTTGAGTTGATTGGTTTGTTCCCGTCACACCAATACCATTAAGCTCTTTGGCAATGTCTTCTCCTTTTCCAGAAGAAGAAAGAATACCTACATGATAGCCATCTTTATTTAATTGTCGTGCAGCAGCCGCTCCCATGCCACTACCACCAGCTATAATTAGCGCTACTTTTTCTACAGTCATATATGCTATCCTTTAAAAGTGCTAAAACCATGCACACCTTAATATTTTGAATAGAATATCATGGTGAACTCTTCAGCTGACTTTAACTTTTCTCTCCATTGAATGAAGAAAAACTACAGTATGAATCAGGCCAATCGTTTACCCTCATTGAATGCACTAAAAGCTTTTGAGGCAGCAAGTAGACATTTAAATTTTAAACTCGCAGCAGAAGAGTTAAATGTTACTCAAAGTGCAATTGCTCAACAAATTCGTAGTCTTGAAGAGGAGCTAGGTTCAAAATTATTCGAGAGACATTCTAAAGGCGTAACTTTAACTCCAAATGGTAGAAGTTACTCTCATAGCATTACTCAAGCTTTTAATTTAATTTTTGAAGCAACTCAGTCATTTCGCCATTCAAATAAACATATTACTATTAGCGTAACTCCAACATTTGCATCTAAGTGGTTAATTCCTCGGCTCAACCAGTTTACTCAAACTCATCCCGATATTGATTTACAGATATTAGCTACAGAAAGAATTTCACATTTTCAAAATGATGGGGTCGATTTAGCAATCCGTTATGGTAAACCTCCTTTCGGTGCTGGTCTTCATACAGAGTTACTCTTACAAGATTCTTTTATCGCTGTAGCAAGCCCTCACTTAATCCCTTTAAAAAATCAGCCTTTAGATTTAAATGATTTATATAAATATACTTTACTACATGATGCTAATAATCTTTGGCCCCACTTTTTAGATAAATTAGAAGTAAAAAAAACTAAAAACCTATTTAAAAATATCCGTTTTAATCAAACCTTATTGGCTATTGATGCCGCAGTTGCTGCACAAGGTATTACATTAAGTAATCCCATATTTGTCAGTTCCGACTTAGAAACAGGAAAGCTCATTAAAATTTTTGAGCAAGACTTAAAAATGGAAACTGGATTTTATTTAGTTACTCCTCGATATTCTATAAATGCTGAATCTATTGCTAAAGTTCGTAAATGGCTATTTGATCAGTTCAATTGAAAATAAAATATTTCATTTATAACTTTATTCTTAATAAGGACTTTCAAATTAATTTTTTCTTTTAAAATTATTTCACAATCAACTATATGTTTGATAAATTTAGTTTTATATTGCTCAAAAAGCCACCAATATGAAGCTCAAACAACTACAGCAAATTAGTAATACTGATATAAAGCTTTTAAAGATTTTTAAAACAGTTTGTGAATGTGGCAGCTTTACCTCTGCTGAAAGTATGTTGGGTATTAGCCGATCTGCAATTAGCTTACATGTAAGTGACTTAGAACAAAGAGTGGGATTCAGATTATGCCAACGAGGTAGAGCTGGCTTTGCTCTGACAGAAGAAGGAAAGGAACTATTAGAATATATTGAGATACTTTTGGTATCTATTGAAGATTTCCGCGTAAAGGTCAACCAAATCCATAATAAGCTCAAAGGTGAATTTAATATTGGCATTATCAATAACTTAGTTACAATGCCAAATTGTAATGTTACTCATACATTAAGGCAGTTAAGTAATGAACATCCTGATGTAAAAATAAATATTAGTATGAGTACTCTTTCAGATATTGAGAGTAAAGTATTAGATGGTCGTCTACATGTTGGAGCTATTCCATTTGTTGCTTCCCTATCTGGACTCAATTACTTTGATCTATATGAAGAGAAGTCTTTTCTCTATTGTGGTAATAAACATCCTCTATTTTCTTCAACCACTTTATTATTAAAAAATGATTTGAAAAAATGGGATGCTGTAACACCTAACTATAATATAACCGCAGAAGCTATTAATTTACATCAACTTCTTAACTGTAAGGCAACTGCTACAGACAGAGAAGGCATAGCATTTTTAATTTTGACAGGAAACTTCCTTGGATTTCTTCCGGATCATTATGCTTCTAAATGGGTACAAGAACAGAAAATGAAACCTATATTTAAATCAGAAATTACTTACAACACTAAAATTTGTTTAATTACTAAAAAGAGTAAAGCGAATAATATTATTCTTAATTACTTTTTAGAGAGAATCCGTCTTAATGCTAAATGACTATATATTTCAACCTATTTCTGGGATTTCTAGTGTAACTTTTACTCGATCAAGTACAACAGTAGTTTTAAACCACTCAACATTAGAATTATTGTGAAATAAGTCATCACAAATTTTTTGGAAACGATTCATACTAGGCACTAATAATACCAGCATAAAATCAGCCTCACCAGTAACGTAGTAACATTGTTGGACTTCTGGACCAGAAAAGCTTTCTTTCAAAGCGTTTAAATCTGTAACATGAGTTTTATTAACTCGTATTTCTACAAGTATTGTAATTACCTGATTTAATTTATCGGGATCCAAAACAGCAATATTTCCCACTATATAGCCGTTTTCACGTAGTTTTTGGATACGGCGTTGTACAGATGCTGTAGACAAATGAACAATATCTGCTAGTTCACGCAAAGGAATAAGACAATCTTTTTGTAAAATTTCAAGTAAAGCTAAATCAAATTTATCTAATGACATTCTAAATAATACTGTGAGAAATTTTCTCATTTATGGTAAGAAAAACAAGGCTAATTATCAATCCAAATGAAATAAAATATTTGCATGGATTTCTTAAAGATTTAATTATGTTGAATAATTCGAAAACATCACTTGGTATAACATTGAATGTGATTGCTTCAATTTTATTTGCTTCTATGTTTGGCTATACATCTTTGCTAGATACTTTGAAGGGCAATGAAATGTATGGTTGGAGAATATTACTGACTTTACCTTGTTTAACGTTGTTCATTATTTTAAAAGGAAATTGGTATCAAATTAATAGTATATACAAGCGCCTATTTCAAGACCGCTATTTCTTTTTAACACGAATATTTTCCTCATTTCTCATTGGAATACAACTTTGGTTGTTCATGTGGGCGCCGACAAATGGTTATGGAATAGATGTATCTCTAGGTTATTTTATAATGCCAATCGTCATGGTTATTGTAGGCCGAATCGCATTTAAAGAAAAAATGACAAAATTGCAAAATATAGCGTGTATCTTTGCAATACTTGGAATTATCAATATGGTATTGGTAGCAAAGACATTTACTTGGCCAACTTTACTTATATGCCTGGGTTATCCGATTTACTTCTGGTTAAGACAGAAGACACAAACCAATAATATTGGTGGCCTATGGTTTGACATGCTTTTGAGTTTACCAATTAGTCTATATTTTATTTTTAAGGGAAATATTGGTTCAGCTGAATTGATAAGTGATCCCGAAATAATTTGGCTAATATTAGGGCTTGGCTTAATTAGTGCACTTGCATTAGGTTTTCAATCTCTTTCAGCCCCATATTTGAATTTAACTCTTTTTGGCCTTTTAGTATATGTTGAGCCAGTGTTCTTATTAGCTGTATCAATCTTACTTGGATATTCAATTCAAACTGCTGAATGGCCTACTTACATAGCGATATGGCTGGCTGTATTGGTACTCATAATTGAAGGAATACTACAATTAAAGAAATTTAAGAAAGTAGAAGTCTGAAAACTTAATTCTCTACTATAAATACTATTCATTATTATCGGTAGATAACAAATCATTGTTATCTACACCTACCCCTACTTTTTTATCAGTCAAAGATTTTAATTGAGCTTAATTTTGGTCAGGTCTTTTAATAAAATCAAAAGATTTTCCATTTTTTCCTCACCATATTGTTCTTGGATTTTTTTATAAGAAGCTTCCATTTTTACTGCTTGAGTTTTAAAACATTCAAGACCACTTTCAGTAAGACTAATCAAACTAATCCTTTGATCATCATAATCTTTACGCTTTTGAACCAGTTTTTGTTCAATCATGCGATTTAGAATTCCAGTTAAACTTGGTTTCAATATACATGCCAACTCAGCTAACTGATTACTCTCCAACTCTTCATATTGATATAAAATTCGAATAATACGCCATTGCTGTTCGGTTAATCCAACTTCATTGAGTGCTGGGCGAAAATGAGACATGATAGCTTCACGAGCTTCTAATAGTGCTAATGTTAAAGATGGACGAATTGGTTTCATTATTTTCCAAAAAAACAAATTTGTGAATATGTTAACTTATTTTTGTTCAGTATTAAATCAGTATAATACTGAAATGTATTTTATTAGTTTAACAAGCCAAGATAAAAAAAATGAAGGGACCTTTTCCCTTCATTTCATAATATTTTCAGATCTTTATTAAATTCCAATCAGATCTTTAAGCATACTTTTAAATAGCTTTCGTTCATTATCTGTATATTTTGCAAAAACATCTTCTTGGTGACTTTCTGCAATTTTATAGAGCATATGAGCGCACCGATTACCGTCTTCAGTTAATTCGTAGTGTTCGCCTTTATCAATTAATAACCCTTTTTCAGATAAGATTTTAGTAGCTTCTTCTATTTCACGTATAGGCATCGCTACTTCACGCTGCAAATCACATTTATTAGATGCGGTTTTGCTTTCTAAAACTAACAACAAACGAGCTTCACTGGTGCGAAAACCACTCGCTAATTGCTTTGGTTGATAGTCATTTTGATAGGCTCGTACAGCTTGAGTCAATAAATAATACATATTGTCATATAAACGACCAGGGAAAACACCTTCAGCAGTTTCAGACTTTATATTTAAACTTGGATGTGGCAAAACTGCTGAATAAGCACCTTGGTGATAGAGTAGTGGTGAACGTCCATGATCATGAAACTTCACTACTCGGCCTATAATAATCCAATGATCACCACCTTCGACAATATTATACCGCTCACATTCAAAAGCTGCAGAGCAGTTTTTGAAAAGTGGGACATTGCCAGTCCCTAACTCAAAATCAATATTAGCAAATTTATCTTCGCCTCGGCGTGCAAAACGATTAGATAATTCAATTTGAGCAGCTGATAAAATATTAACTCCGAAATGGGTAGCTTCTTCAAAAACTTGATAACTTGAAGAATTTTTATCGATACTCCATAAAACTAAAGCTGGATCTAGTGAAACAGAGTTAAAACTATTTGCCGTTACCCCTACTCGCTCACCTGATGAATTTTGAGCAGTCATAATGGTAACACCTGTTGCGAAATTACCTAAAGCACGACGAAAGGCTTTCGGATCAATAATTTCATTTTCCCCAACATTCGTATTTACTTGATTCATTGCATTCATATTCCTTTATCCCCACATTTAAACCATTGTTGGATCCGGTTCCATACCCATTAATTCACGCCCCAAAATCTGTGCACACACATCATAATCAGTGTAAGCATGTGCACCAGTCATATGAGAGTCACGGAATAGACGTTGAAGTTCACTGTTGTCCATAAAACTTGTTGCACCAGCAGCAGCCATTAAACGATCAACAGCTTCAATACACATTTTGACTGCATAAGCTTGATTTGTTCTCCAAAAAGCTAGCGTTTCTTTATTGGGATATTGATGATTTATTCCATGAATACGGTGGTCTTCCCAAGTTTTTTCAAGTAATGCACGTGCAGCAGCAACTTGATGTGTGGATTCTGCAATGCGCATTAAAGCAGGAGTAGCAAGACCAACGTTTACACCCGTATATGCGCGAACACGATTTCTTTGTTTTTCTTTAAATGCTTCAACCATACGTTCTGCAATTCCTAGGCTCACAGCTGAAAACCCACTTGCGAAATACGGACGATATGGTGAGTAGAAAATATTTGAATCGGGGTATAAGCCAAAGCCAGCTGACTTCCCTTCCATCATATCTTTAGCTTTAGAAATACGATATTCAGGAATAAAAACATTCACAAGCTTTAGCATTTTTGAACCACTACTCTTAATAGCTTGAGCATACCAATTATCTACGATTTCGTAGTCACTACGAGGAATAACTCCAAAGCTATAAATTTTATTGCCTTCAATGTCAAAGCGGTTAAAACCAACAATTGCATATTCAGCATGATCACAACCGCTACTCCAGCCATAATCACCATTTAAAATTATTCCACCATCTACTTCTTCAACTTTTCCAAAAGGTGCGATTGAACTACTTGCAGTTGCATTAGGATCTTTTAACCAAATCTCATCCTGAAGTTGTTTACTAAACATTGCGATTTGATGGCTATGGGTACAAAGAAGACTAAAAGCCCAAGCCGTACCTGCACATGCACCAGCCAAGGTAACAATACAATTTGCAAAATCTGGTAAGCTCATTTCTAAGCCACCATATACTTTTGGCTGAAACGCTCTATGAAAATTAATCTCTTTAAGGAGTTTTATATTCTCATCAGGAACACGGCGTAATTGCTCAGCTGTTTCAGCATTCTGTGCAATTTGCGGAAGAATTTGCTTAATTTTCTCAAGCATTGACATTCCATTAACAGCTGGTGTTTGCGCTTGAGTATATACAAGGCGAATTGGCTGGAAATTTTCTTCGAAATTATGAGTTACATCAGAATTCAGATTTAAAACTGTATTTTCCATAATGTTGTTTCCATTCAATTAAAAGTCATTCCTAAATAGACTTCTTGTCTACATATGATGTTTGCTTCTCTTTAATCCATTATTAAGAAAATTATTTAAATGATTAATGCACTTTTAAAAGTTAAAACGGTACTTTTCATAGTTTCAAACACGACTATTTATTTATTGTGTATTTAGATGTTTTATTCATTTCTAAACAAATAAAGCACCAATGAAAATTGATGCTTTATCTTTATAAAAATATATTATTTTATTGATTGTGATGCCATATCACGGGAGATTCTGATTGTTCTTTCTCATGGTTTGGCCCTAACGGTATACCAGTACGATCTCTTAATGAAATTGTGGAAAGAAAAGCTATACTTGTCATTAATAATAAATAGATGGTTACTGCATACGTTGATCCAGTCACGTTAATGAGCCAAGCCCCAATCATGGGAGCAAACGCTCCTCCTAGAATAGCTCCAAGAGCATAAGATATTGAAATCCCGGAAAAACGAATAGATGCTGGAAAAAGTTCAGAATAGAAGGCTGATTGCACGCCGTAGGTAAGACCAATTCCAAGTGCTAGAAAACATAATGCCAAAGCAATTAATGGAATTGAAGCAGTATTAACAAGTGGAAATAAAGTTAGAACAGCGAATAATTGTACAATCCATCCAAAAATATAGGTTTTCTTTCGTCCAATATTATCGGATAAAACTCCCGAAAACCATGTTGAAATTAACCATATTATTGAAGCTAACGTTACACATATTAGAATTGGGGTTCTCGGTAAGGCCAGCGGTCCGTCAGGATTAGTTGCATAATTTTGAATGAAACCTCCTGTAGTCATATAACCACAAGCACTATTTCCTGCAAAAACAAGCGCAGCTAAAATAACAAGAAGAGCATGGTTTTTAAAGAGATCACGAATAGGCGTAGTTGAAGTGCTTTTACGTTGTTTTATCTCTTCAAATACAGGGCTTTCTTCAACGGTACGGCGTATCCAGTGCCCTACAAATAGTAAAACAATACTGAATAAGAAAGGAATTCGCCATCCCCATTCTATAAATGCGTCTCCAGGAGAGATAAACCCTGTCATTAATGCGAACATTACTGAGGCCAAAATAAGCCCTAAAGGAACACCTATCTGCGGAAAAGCCCCAAAACGTCCTCGCTTGTGATTTGGTGCATGCTCGACAGCCATTAAAACAGCACCTCCCCATTCACCGCCAGCTGCTAAACCCTGTAATATTCTTAAGATAAGTAAAAGTACAGGTGCCCAAATACCAATAGAATCATAAGTAGGTAATAGTCCAATACTTGTGGTGGCAAGACCCATGAGAATTAAAGTTATTACAAGTACAAAACGACGCCCATATCTATCTCCAATATAGCCTGCCAAGAAAGCTCCTAATGGTCGAAAAAGAAAGCTTAGTCCTACAGTTGCAAAAGTTAGTATTGTTCCTAATGAGTCACCTGCTGGAGAAAAGAAAAGGTCTTTAAAAACTAGACCAGCGGCTGCCGCATAGATAAAAAAGTCATACCACTCCACTGTGGTACCGATAATTGTGGCGAAAGCAACTTTCCTTTCCTCCACACTTAAATTTTCCTTATCAAAAGTTGTAATCGTGTCACTCATTGCTTGCTCCTTGCATGATGAAATCTTATTTCTATACTTTTTTCAAAATAGTTAATATATTAACCATTTATTTAATACTTCTTCTGTAGTGACTAAAAGATATGCCTCATTCCACATAGTTAACATATTAACTATGTGGATATTTTTTTAAATTAATTAGGGAAATTAGATTCCCATACACATATATTTGAGTTCTTGATAGTCTTCTAAGCCATATTTTGAGCCTTCTCGGCCTGTACCAGACTCTTTGATTCCACCAAATGGAGCAACTTCAGTTGAAATAATGCCTTCATTGATGCCAACCATACCATATTCCAAAGCTTCGCCTACTCTCCAAGCACGGCTTAAGTTTTGCGTATAGACGTATGAAGCTAGACCAAACTCAGTGTCATTTGCCATCTCAACAGCTTGTTCTTCTGTCTCAAACTTGAATACAGGAGCTAATGGTCCAAAGGTTTCATCATTGGCTACTAACATATCAGGCGTTACATTAGCTAAAACTGTTGGTTCAAAAAAAGTCTGCCCCAAAGCATGTCGATGACCACCATAAATAATTTTTGCACCTTTTGAGGTAGCGTCTAAAATATGTTCTTGAATTTTCTCAACCGCCTTTTCATTGATTAGAGGACCTTGCTCTGCTCCATTTTCGAAAGCTGGTGCCACTTTCAGTTTTGCAACCGCAATGCTTAATTTTTCAATAAATACATCGTAAACAGAAGCCTGAACTAATAAGCGATTGGTACATACACATGTTTGTCCACTATTGCGGAATTTAGATGCAATCGCACCTTCAACAGCACGATCAAGATCAGCATCTTCAAACACAATAAATGGTGCATTACCGCCAAGCTCCATACTGACTTTTTTCATTGTTGAAGAGCATTGTTCCATCAACAACTTGCCAATTTGAGTAGAACCAGTAAAAGATACTTTCCGTACTGATGGGTGTTTAGTCAGTACCGCACCGATCATTCGTGCACTACCAGTTACCACATTAATAACACCTTTCGGAATACCTGCACGCTCAGCCAATACAGCTAGGGCAAATGCTGATAATGGTGTTTCTGATGCTGGTTTTATAATTACTGTGCAGCCAGCAGCTAAAGCTGGACCAACCTTACGCGTAATCATGGCATTTGGGAAATTCCAAGGGGTAATAGCTGCAACAACACCTACAGGTTGACGAATAACAACTAAACGTCGACCTTGCTTATCATGAGGAATAATATCGCCATATGCACGCTTTGCTTCTTCAGCAAACCATTCAATAAAACTCGCACCATAAACAATCTCACCACGGCTTTCAGTCAATGGCTTACCTTGTTCAAGGCTAAGTAATGTTGCAAGATCTTCCTGATTTTCAATGATCAGTTGATACCATTTTTTTAAAAGAAGTGATCGCTCTTTTGCTGTAGTTAGCTTCCATGTAATCAAGGCTTGTTCAGCTGCATTGACTGCATGTTCGACCTGCTGTTCGGTTGCAGATGAAACATTAGCAATAGTTTCGCCTGTGGCAGGATTAGTAACAGCAAATGTTTGTTGATCCATAGCCGCTAACCATTCACCATTAATAAAAACCTGTTGTTTTAATAATGATGTATCTTTTAATTGCATGATTCTTTAATCCTTTAATAGACACTTGGTGTTGTAGATACTGGTTCATCAACATTTTTGAATTTTGAGAGCAATTGCTTCATCGATTTCATTAGTAAACTAGTGTCTACTCCCACAGCAACAAATTCAGTCCCAAGTTCAAGATATTGTTTTGCCAGTTTTTCATCTGCAGATAAAATGCCAGCTGCCTTGCCTGCTTCTCTGATTTTTTGAATAGTCTGTACAATAATGTTTTGGACATATTCATGGCCTGGATTACCTCGATAGCCAAGCGCTGCCGACAAGTCGGCAGGACCAATAAAGACTCCATCGATACCATCAACTTTTAATATCTCATCTAGATTGTCTAAACCTTTTTTAGATTCAACTTGTACCAAGACACAGATTTGTTCATCGGCTGTCTGTAAATAGTCTGGAATATTATTCCATCGTGAAGCTCTGGCAAGTGCAGCTCCAACTCCCCGAATCCCTTCTGGTGGATAACGAGTTGCTTTCACCATCAATTCAGCCTGTTCAGCAGATTCAACCATTGGAATAAGTAGGGTTTGTGCACCAATATCCAGTAATTGCTTAATAAGAGGTACATCACCCGAAACCGGCCGCACGACCGCTTGGCTTGGATAAGCTGCGAGACTTTGCAATTGAGCTAAAATACTGCGCACATCATTTGGGGCATGCTCACCATCAATAAGCAACCAGTCATAGCCAGCATTTGCCGCAATTTCTGCACAGTAACCATCAGCTAAGCCAACCCACATACCTATCTGTTGCTCGTTTTTAAGCTTTTGCTTAAAGTAATTAACTGTATTCACCATGATTTTATCCCTTTATACAAAGCGAAAAGCGATTGAACCAAGTTGATCATAATCAATATGGAATGTATCACCTGCACGAGCTGCTACAGGACGGGTAAATGAACCACCTAAAATAATTTGTCCTGGTTGCAACGTAACACCATGTGGATGCAGTTTATTGGCAAGCCAAGCAACACCTTTTGCTGGATGATTGAGTACAGCAGCGGCAACACCAGATTCTTCAATAACGCCATTACGGTATAAAACTGCTGAAATGCGGCGTAAGTCGAGGTCATTCGGTTTGATTGGGCGGCCACCCATAACAATGCCGGCATTGGCAGCATTATCAGAAATAGTGTCAAAAACTTTACGGGTTATTTGAGTTTCCGGATCAATGTTGTGTAAACGTGCATCAATGATTTCAATAGTCGGAATCACGTAACGAGTCGCATCCAGTACATCGAAAATAGTGCAGTTTGGCCCAGTCAGTGGTTTATCTAAAATAAACGCCAATTCAACTTCAACACGAGGCACAATAAAACGTGACATTGGAATATCTGAGCCTTCTTCAAATACCATGTCATCTAGCAATGCACCATAATCAGGTTCAGTAATATTTGAAGAAACCTGCATGGCACGTGAGGTTAGACCAATCTTATGACCAACTAATTTTCGTCCTTCAGCAATTTTATGCTCTACCCATGCCTTTTGAACTGCATATGCATCATCAATTGTAATTTCGGGATATTGCAGTGAAAATTGGCGTATTTGCTGACCAGTTTTTTCAGCTTCATCGAGTTGAATTGCTAACTCTTGGATTTTAGCTTTATCTAACATACGACTTCCCTGCCTTAAGCCTGATTTTTTAAAAACTGATGGATATTGTTTGATTTGAAATTAAGAACCGGATCAAGTTCTGTCATTTCAAATGAAATTGCTAAAAGCCGTTGCTCTTTCAAGGGTTGAAAAAATTGCTCAATTAAAGCGAAGAGCTCATTTGCAACTTTTTGACGTGTGTCTAAGTCGCGCCCAGACCCAACTTTTAAGCTCATATGTACAAATGCATAGTCATATTGACCATCTGCCACACGATATTTGTCTAAACGAATGGCACGACTGCGGATTCCCCCTAAAGGAAATACACCAGTATTTCCTAAAAAGTCATTTACGGTTTTAAACAAGCCCTGAAAGTCTACGGTATCTTCAAGGTTGGCACTGTATTCAGCAATAAAGTGTGGCATCTTTCACTCCTTGATTATGCGTCGGGCATTAATGGAAAAATTGCATTAATTTGCCCTGTTCCTGAGCTTGGAAAAGCTGGTGTGATAATTTCCGCTGGCTGGTTATATTTATCCCACCCCATTGCACCTAAGAGCATTGCTGTATCGTGCATGCCGCCCTCACCAAAACAATATTCGGCATATTCAGGTAACATCTCGCAGAACTCTGCCCATTCAGCGTTTTCCCACATTTTCACGACATGTTTATCGACTTGACGATCCCATTCACGTGTATATGTATCCATTCCACGTTGTGCTTCCCAATCCCAAATAAAGCGATGTGATAATGAACCACTTGCAAAAATGGCTACATTACCGTCATAACGCTCAATTGCTTTAATTAAACCTTCACCAAATTTACGACTATCCTGCAATGAATGAGATGTACAAAAAGCAGAGACTGAAACGACTTTAAAACGGCGATCTTGATTCATATAACGCATCGGGACTAAAGTACCGTATTCCAGCTCAAGGCTTTTGATATTGTGAGCTTGTACACGCACACCTGTTTTTGCAATTTCTTCTTGCATCAACTGGCCTAGTACCGGATTACCGTCATATTCAAATTCCATATCTTTAATAAAATGTGGAAGTTCATTGCTCGTATAAATCCCTTGGAAATGTTCGCCGCAGTTAATATGAAAAGCACTATTGACTAACCAGTGGCTATCAAACACCACGATAGTATCGACATTCAAGTCACGACAACGTTGACCAATTTCCTTATGCCCATCAATGGCTGCTTGACGGCAGCCTTGATGAGGACCAGGTAGTTCAGACAAATACATTGATGGAACATGTGTAATTTTTGCTGCAAGAACTAACTTACCCATAATATTTCTTCCCTAAACTAGTATTTAAAAATTACATGCCCCAACGAGGTATATGATGAGAACCCATTGAAATACATACATTTTTAACTTCTGTAAATACTTCAAAACTGTATTCACCACCTTCACGTCCTGTACCGGATGCTTTCACACCACCAAATGGTTGACGCAAGTCACGTACGTTTTGGCTATTAATAAAGACCATGCCAGATTCAATACCTGCAGCAAGGCGGTGTGCTTTACCAATATCTTGAGTCCAGATATATGACGCCAATCCATATTCAACATCATTTGCAAGGCGTAATGCTTCTGCTTCATCTTTGAATTTTAATAAGCACACCACTGGTCCGAAGATTTCCTCTTGGGCAATACGCATACGGTTATCAACATCGGCAAATACTGTTGGCTGAATAAACTGACCATTTTTCAAATGCTCAGGTAAGTTTGCTGGGCGCTCTAGACCACCAGCAACTAGATTTGCACCTTCCTCAATCCCGATTTTGATGTAGCCTGTGACTTTGTTGTAATGTGCTTGCGTAATCATTGAACCAACTTGCGTGTTTGGATCTTGAGGATCCCCGACAATGATATTTTTTGCACGACGAGCAAACTCGGCCACAAATTCATCGTATACAGATTCTTGAATAAAGATACGACTGCCTGCGGTGCAGCGTTCACCATTTAACGAAAAGATCGTAAACAAAGCTGCATCTAAAGCACGTTCTAAATCGGCATCAGCAAAAATAACAACTGGAGATTTACCACCAAGCTCCATTGAATATTTTTTCAAACCCGCATTGGCCATGATTTTACGACCAGTAGCTGTACCACCAGTAAATGAAATTGCACGGATATCAGGGTGTTTCACCAGTGCATCCCCAGCATTTGCGCCAAAGCCCTGAACGACGTTGAATACACCTTCTGGAATACCAGCTTCTAACGCTAAACGTCCAAGTTCATTTGCAGTTAAAGGCGACAGCTCAGACATTTTAAGTACCGCAGTATTACCTAATGCCAAACATGGCGCTGTTTTCCATGTTGCTGTCATAAACGGTACATTCCAAGGCGAAACTAATGCACATACACCTACTGGTTGATGCAGTGTATAGTTCAACATTTGGTCATCAACTGGATAAGTATGACCATCCATGCGGGTACACACTTCTGCAAAGAAATTGAAGTTATGTGATGCACGAGGAATCAAAACATTCTTGGTCTGGTGGATAGGTAAACCTGTATCTAAAGTTTCTAATTCCGCAATTTTGCCAACATTTTGATCAATCAGATCACCCAAACGGCGCATTAAACGTGCACGTTCTTTTGCCGGTGTTTTAGACCATTGTGGAAAAGCTTTTTTCGCAGCTGCCACTGCTAAATCAATTTCTCTTTGTCCACCACTTGCTACTTCACCAATAGCTTGGTTGGTAGCTGGGTTAAAGTTTGTAAATGTCTCGTCACTAGCGACTTCTTTACCATCAATCCAATGCTTAATCATGGAAAATTCCTTTATTTCACAGTATTAAAAAATTCAGTTTCTGAAACGATGTAGTTCCGGAGCTTGCCTATGCCTTCGATTTCAACGACAACTTCATCTCCCGGAACAACATCCGATAATCCTTCCGGTGTTCCAGTTGCAATCATGTCCCCTGGTTGCAAAGTCATAAATGATGAGATGTACTCAATTAGGAATGGCACATTAAAAATCATGTCTGCAGTAGTGCCTTCTTGACGTAGCTCTCCATTAACCCATGTTTTTAATACAAGATTGTTTGGCTCAGGAACTTGTGTACAGTCAATAATGTATGGCCCAACTGGTGTGGTTGCCTGACGGTTTTTAACGCGTAAATTTGGACGATAATAATTTTCTAGATAGTCTCGAATCGCGTAGTCATTGCATAACGTATAGCCTTTTACATATTCCAAGGCATTTTCACGTTTTACATTTTTGGCAGTTTTACCAATAACAGCCACAAGCTCACATTCATAATGCATATATTCAACATGATCTGGACGCCAGGTTTGTTTGTTATGCCCTGTATAAGTATTATTGGCTTTAATAAAAATCAAAGGTTCTTTTGGGGGTTCAAATGCTAGTTCACGTGCGTGATCTGCATAGTTTAAGCCAAGTGCAAACATGGTCCCATTTGCAGGAGGTAACCATTCAATTTGCTCTTCCTTAAGAGTTTGGCCAGAAGGTAACTTAACGCTTAAGTCATCATTTACATGAACATCCAAAACTTGTCCTTCGTATTTAATTTTAGCTGTCTTCATGACTGTGCCCCCTGTTCCTGAACTATGTTTGTGACTTTGCCGATTTGTTCAATTTCAACAGTCACCGTATCTCCATCATGAAGATCAGCTCGGCCCAATGGGGTGCCTGTCAAAATAATATCCCCTTTATTAAGCGTCATATATTCACTAATTTCCTGAATAAGCTGTTCTGGAGTACGAACCCAATTTGAAGTTGTCCCTTCCTGTACAACTTCATTGTTCACATACACGCGCAGGGTTAAGGCATTGATATTTTGTACTTGATCTTTCGCCACAACAGGACCTATAGCGCAAAAACCGTCACGGCATTTCGCTTTTATTGCTGGACGATAATAACTATCTTCTGGAAGGCTAAACTCATTAATAACAACATAACCAGCAATATAGTCAGCAGCTTCACTTTCCTTTACGCGACTGGTACTTTTCCCGATCACTACACCTAGGGTTGGGCCAGCCTGTAAAATTTCGTTTTTTGGTTTTAAAATTACTCCACCGTTACTATTACGAGTATTCGGTGTTTTAATAAATAAAACAGGTTTAACTGGTTCTTTTATATAAGGCTTATCATTAAAACTTTTTTGGAGTTTTTCATATAAGCATTTATAATTCAAAGCAATACCAAAAATATTACCGTCTATTTTGATTTCATTTGAGTGATCCATCAGGTACCTACTCCATCTTTTTTCAGTTTAGCCAGAATTAGACTTTCTAACGATTAGTTAATATGTTAACTTTATAGTTAATATGTTAACTAATTTCAAGTGTTTTTTCATGTATTGTAGTAAAAGATACTTTCCAAGGAATGATTAGTATGAAAAATGGAATGATTCCTAATTTAAAAATGGGTGAAGTCTATGATCAACGCTATGCTGATGCCGAAATACATTATGAGGCTTTAAGTAAGCTCGCTTTGTTCTTCGGAATGCAAATGCCAGCACACCGGCATGATCGATTCTTTCAAATACATTTTTTGACTAAAGGTTCTGTTAGGATCTTTTTGGATGATGTGAAATACATCTGTCATGCACCTGTTTTCTTTTTTACACCCCCCTCAGTTGCTCATTCATTTATTACCGATCCTAACTGTGAAGGCCATGTACTCACTGTTCAACAAAATATTGTCTGGTCACTTCTAGAAGATGGTTTTCAAATACAAAATTTTATTCCGATTTGTTTACAAAGAAGCGTTTTAGAACCTAAATTTCAAGACATAATGGATCAAATTGAAAAATATTTACATCTACTTAAGCTTGAATTTGAAGCCAATCAAGAAGGCAAAAACTTAGCCCTAAAGAGTTTGATTAATTTGATCTTTCTCAATGTATTAAGATTAAGCGATGCTGCACCACTTAGAATAAAAAACTGTAAAAATGAGTTATCTATTTTTAGAAAATTTAATGAATTAATTGAAGATCATTTTATGGAACATTGGTCTTTGACTGAGTATGCAAGCCACTTAGCAATTACTGAAGCGAGATTGAATGAAATCTGTAAGCGTTTAGCAGATATTTCATCGAAAAAACTTATTTATGACCGTCAAATGCAAGAAGCTAAAAGGCTCTTAATTTTTACGGATGACTCAATAAATGAAATTTGTTATCAACTCGGCTTTAAAGATCCAGCTTATTTCAGCCGTTTCTTTCAAAGACATGCAGGAATTCGTCCCTCAGATTTTCGTAATCAACATATTCAGCAGTAATTAACATGATATCTAAAAAATATGCATTAATTGGGCTTTTGGGAGCATTAGTTGCTTTTGGTCCCTTATCAATTGACATGTATTTACCAAGCCTCCCCCAAATGTCTTTAGATTTAGCCGTCTCTGCCCAACAGATCCAAAAAACAATTACTGTGTTTTTAATTGGATTTAGTATTGGCATGTTATTTTATGGACCTCTATCAGACATATATGGTCGAAAAAAGATCCTTATTATAGGTATTTCAATTTATATAATTGCATCTATTGGCTGTACGTTTTCCAACTCGGTTGAACATCTTACTCTTTTTCATTTTTTACAAGCACTTGGTGGAGCGAGTGCATCTGTAATTTCAAGAGCTTTAGTAAAAGATTTGTTCGAACAAAAACAGATACCCCAAATATTATCTTTAATGCATATCATTACAATGATTGCTACTCTTCTTGCCCCAACTCTTGGTGGATTGTTATCCCAATATTTCGGTTGGAATTCTATTTTTAAACTTTTATCTTTATTTTCTACTATTATTTTATTAGGGGTTTTACTCCGTATCCCAAATGAATCTCCAAAAAACAGCAGACCTCATTTTATAAAAAATTATATAGCAGTAATCAAAGATAGTAGAGCATGGAGTTTTATTTTTGCTTTAAGCGGAACATTTGCTGGAATGTTTGCATATATCACCGCTTCTTCATTTATATTCGTAGATCAAATAGGCTTTAGCCAATTACAGTATGCATTTTTATTCGGGTTTAATATTACAGGTATTATCATATTTACGCTTTTAAATAGTTATTTTTTAAGAAAATATTCATCTTATACACTACTTAAAGTCTTTACATTAATTGCCTGTGTTTCAGGTTTCTTTCTAGTAACCACTAGCTTGTTAAATATTTCTCATCCTATCTATCTCATTATTGGATTACTTATGTTTGTAGGAGTAACAGGAGCTATTGGGGCAAATGCGATCGCAAATTTATTAAATATTTTTCCTCAGTCGGCAGGCACAGTTTCTGGACTTGCAGTATCTTTCCAATTTGGATTTGGTGCCTTAGCAAGTTATTCTACAATCTTACTTTATCGCCCTGATTCTTCACTGGCCATGACGCTCATCATGGCAATTTGTGGATTTACAAGCTTCTTAAGTTTAAGAATAAATAAACAGCTCAAAAATTATTTATAGTGACATTTAAAATAAATAGAGTGAAGCAATTATAATTACCGAACAATTGCTTCACGTATACTATTATATTAGAGGTGACTAAGCCTTAATCTACAAAAGTTACTTTAGTAATTGCCTTTTTACTACTTTGTATAATAAGGGTTCCATTCTTTTTTACAGAATATGTGGAATCTACTTTTTCCCAATCAACTTTTACAGCACCGCTATTCAATGCATCTTTAGCTTGAGCTGCATTTGTAGTTAAACCGGCTTTTCTTAAAATAGAAGTAATAAATACTTCACCTCCAAATTCGCTACGTGAGATGACAACTTCTGAAATATCTGCCGGGATTTCTCCATGGGTAATAATATTACCTGTGCTTTTATTAGCAATTGCAGCAGCCTCAGGGCTATGAAAACGCTCTACCAATTCCAAGGCTAGAATACGTTTAACTTCTTGTGGATTACGGCCTTCAGACATTTCTTGAAGTATGACTTTAATTTCATCTATTGTTTTAAAACTAAGCAAGTCAAAGTAGCGTTCAATTAATGAATCTGGAAGTGAAAGAATTTTTTGGTACATCGTACCAGGTGTGTCAAATACACCAATATAATTTCCTAAAGATTTAGACATTTTATTTACCCCATCTAAACCTTCTAAAAGAGGTACAGTAATACACACTTGGGAAGTTTGTTGATAACGCTCCTGTAATGTACGCCCCATTAATAAGTTGAAGGTTTGATCGGTTCCGCCCATCTCAACATCAGCCTCAAGTGCAATTGAGTCATAACCTTGAATTAATGGATATAAAAATTCATGAATTGCGATAGGCTGGTGTTGCTTATAGCGGTTATTAAAATCATCACGCTCTAGCATACGTGCAACCGTTTGTTGTGAAGCCAGTTGAATAAGATCAGCAGCCGTTTTTTGTGAAAACCACTCGGAATTAAAAACAATTTTGGTTTTTGACGGATCAAGAATCTTAAAAACCTGTTCTTGATAAGTCTTTGCATTTTGGAGAACCTGTTCGCGTGATAATGGAGGTCGTGTTGTGCTTTTACCAGAAGGGTCTCCAATTCTAGCGGTATAATCACCAATAAGAAAAAATACCTGATGACCTAAGTCTTGGAATACCTTAAGTTTATTAAGAAGAACCGTATGACCAAAATGTAAATCTGGAGCGGTCGGATCAAACCCAGCTTTAATTCTTAAGGGGCGATTTTCTCTTAACTTTTTTAGAAGATCATCTTTTGAAATGATCTCATGTGTACCACGCTGTATGAGAGCAAGTTGTTCTTCAGGAGCCAAGAAATTCATCATTCAAATATCCACATCATTCATTAAATAAAGGGTTGTTCAACAACCCTGCTTACTTCCAAAGGAAACTTAAATTCATTAATTTTTAAAATGAGAGATTTAAAACCAGTTGCGCATAAAGATTGGTTTTATCATCTCCATTTTGTAAACCGTTATGTGCTAAATCATATTTCGGTTTATAAATACCAAGTAATGGAGATACTGTGAGGTTGGGTTTCACAAACCATAAAGCATATAAATCAAGTTCTTGACCTGATAAATCAGTATTATTTTCTTTCTTTAAAGTATCAAAATCATAGGCTTGCAATCCTAATATTACTTTTTCATGAGGACTGACACTAAAACCTATATTTGAAATTTGTGTATTGGCATTAAATGGTCCTGAATAGTTATATGCCACTTCTCCCTGAAACCATTTTCCATATTCCAAAGCACCAACGAACAAGTTGTCCCATTTTTCCGAAAAACGGCTATATCTCAAAGTAAAAGAAGGCTTCCATGTAGTATCGAAGGTATAACCAGTTTTTATATACCAAGCATTTTCAGTATCGGCATCACGTTTGTCTTGAACCGCATATTCAAAACCAAAAAGTGTATTTTCGATGCCTAAGCTACCTAGACCACGTAAGCTATATACATTCATTCCTTCCCGTTCAGATAAAATTTGGGAAACCTGTTTTGCAAATTCCTGATCAATAGAGTCATTATGCAAATAAGTGAAACCTAGAGTACCTTTCTTGACATCGGTGTAATCTAAAGTGGCGGCATAGAATTTTGAATAAGCTTGGATTGCGTTATTTGATTTAAAAGTTGATAGACTGCCATGTAGACCTTCTTGATTACCTATTTTGATTAAAATAGTATCTTTAAAATCTCGATGTCCCGCTAAGTAGTAAGTACCTCCGCCTTTCCGGTTAAAAGAAGCTCCTAACAGAGGTGAATTTCCGACATTAGGCGCATCTGCACATATAAGAAAACCGTCTCCAAAACAGATATTTTGCCGACCAAAAGAAATATCTAAACCATTAGTTCCGAGCCATGGAATTAATTCACCAGATTTCCAACCAATAAAAGCATTTTCAATTTTTGTTGCTCGTTCAGAACCATCAGTAAAACCAGCAGCATCACCATCCCCCCAGGTCCCTGCACTCACCAAATTAACTTTGCCGTAGATAGCACCAAACTCACCAATTTTTTGATCTGCACTTAAGCCATATTGAAGATAACCTTCTTGCCAGCTATAACTTTCATTTTCAGCATTTGGGATATAATTTTTCTTACTATAAAAGGTTCCTACAGTTGCAATTATATTTGCTGAAATCTGCGTATCTTCAGTTTTATATAATTCAATATCTGCATGTGTTTTAAATGCAGCCATTAATATCCCTGAGAATGTAATAAAACGGTATAAACTTTTATTCATCACTTTTATTTCCCTATAAATGAATTGATAAATGCATTCTGTGCAGTTAACTTTTAACAAAGTAAGAATGGCTAAAGATTGTAAAAAAACGACTTTTGAATAATTAATTTTGATTTTTTCTTAAATTAAAATGTCGATGCATAAGAGCTTATGCATCGTATTTTCTAACTAGATTTTTTTAACTAAGCTGTAAATATTATTATAGAGATCATTATGTTTTCTTTTTAAAATAGCTCCTATAATTAATCCGCCTATAATGCTCACCAATAAAATAATAGGCATAATATAAATTACAGGGTTATTAGAGCCACTCATAATATCTAAATTTTTTATGACTAGATAAAGGATAAAAGCCATTCCTATGCTTGAAATAGCTGGAGCAATCAAACGACTCCACATGCTAACCTTAAGGTCTTTATTTTTAATAAAATATGAAATTACTGCCAAGCTTACGCCAAACTGTAAAGCCAAAATTGACATACTTCCAAAAGCTGAACACCATGAGAAAATATCAATCATCGGATCGAAATGCATAACTGCAAATATAACAATACACATCATCATAATAATGCCTTGAACAATACTGGCGATATATGGTGTTTGATGTTTAGTGTGAGTCTTTGAAAGCTTTGACCAAAATAAGCCATCACGACTAATAGTGTACATATAACGTGCAAGTGAATTATGAAACGCCTGTGTAGCTGCAAATAGACTCGTTAATAATAAAATAGACATTACATCAACTGACCATTTACCCAAAACAGCAGTAGCTACATCATAGACATACATTCCTGGATCTTTGCTTGCAATTGCTACAACAGCTCCTGATGAGCTGTAGAGAATAAAGCTCCAAGAGGTGAATACGAAAAATATAGCGATTAAACCTACTGCAATAAACGTAGCTCTTGACACCACTTTTTTAGGATTTACGCATTCTTCTGAATAAATTGCCGCTGCCTCAAATCCTATAAATGAACAGATGGCAAACACCATGGAAATACCAAAATGACTAGTAAAAATTGTGCTTGGTTGAAAAGATGTAAATTCAAAGGTAAGAGGTTTCTGGAATATGGCAAGATCTATCAATAAAATAATACCTACTTCAAGAATCATTAAGAGTCCTAGAATTTTTCCTCCAATTTCAACTCTTGCTATACCAAGAAACATCACTACAACTTGCATAGCCAATGCATAAAACCACCAAGGTATATCAATTCCCAAATGAGAAATAACCAAATGTTGAGTAAAGAAACCAAACATTGCTGTAACTGATAGCTGAATTGCCGTATACGCCAAAATGGCAACGCTCAAACCTGAAATACCTGGTCCGACCCCTAGTCCTTGTACGATATAAGTATAAAAGGCTCCTGCATTGACAACGTATTTACTCATAGCTATAAAACCAAAACTGAAAATAATCAGTAATAAGGCGGCTACAATAAAGGAACCTGGTACACCAGCTCCATTTCCTAACATAAAATTTAGCGGCATTGCACCAACTACCCCTGTCAGTGGGGATGCTGCAGCAACGACAAAAAATACGACTGTCCATAGTCCTAGACTGCCTTTCTTTAGATTATTTCCATTATTCATAAAAGCTCCTCGCGAACGAGAATAAAACACTAAGGCTCTGTCTCTTTTTGCTCGTCATTACTTAAATAGATAAGACTTCAAAATCGACCTGTCTTGCATACAGCAAAATAATAAATTCAGAAGAAATCTCATTATTTAGAATTTTCTAGAAAATAGGATTGCTGTATTAAGCTTTAAATTAAAGGAAAAAACCGAAGTTCACTTGTAAAAAAACGACATTCTCTTTATTTTCATAAGTTATTAATTTATATAAAAAAGCCATTTAAAATAATTTAAATGGCCAAGGCACAACTTTTTATTAATTTAAAATCAAGCTTCTGTTAAATGGATTGATTGTTTATGAGTATATTGCAACAAACCACCTAGCCCAAAAGAATAGCCTAGACCTGAAAGCTTCCATCCACCAAACGCAGCTTCTGGTGATAAATCAGCATGGCTATTAATCCAAACAGTGCCAGTTTCCATTCTTTCCGCAATTTTTTGTGCTTTTTCCAAATCTTTGGTCCAGACAGATCCCCCTAAGCCAAATTCGCTTTGGTTAGTCGATTCAAGCACTTTATCAACATCGCTGAAACGTATTATTGGTAATACTGGTCCAAACTGTTCCTGTTCAACAACAGCTGTATCTTCACTTGCATCTAAAACCAATGTCGGCGGAATGAAGTAACCTTTTTCAGGTTTCGTTTGTATAGATTGAATAACTGTAGCACCTTGTTCTATAGCATCTTCAATCAAGCGCTGTACTTTATCGAACTGCATTTTGTTTTGTACAGGTCCAAAAGTTGTTGTACTAGCCATCCCCTCACCAATGACTTGAGCATTGATAATTTCAGTCAGTTTCTGAACGACTTGATCATATATTTTATCATGTACATATAATCTTTTGAGACATGCACAAGTTTGGCCAGCATTTAAAAAAGCAGACATGAAAAGCTTCTGGCAGGTAATCTCGATATCTACATCATCCAGAACAATTCCTACATCATTACCACCTAACTCAAGTACAACACTTTTTAAAGTATTGATAGAATTTTGTAGAATTCGTTGTCCAGTACTTGTCGAACCAGTAAAGGTTACTTTTTCTATATCAGGATGTGCTGTAAGTGCACTACCGATTTGACCATCGCCAAGAACAACACTACAAACACCAGCTGGTAAGTGCTTGTTAATAATCTCAATAAATCTGATAGTACTTAGCGGAGTATATTCAGAGGGCTTATTGATCACACAATTTTTAGTTTTAATGGCAGGAAATAAATGCCAAGCCGCAATCATAAATGGCCAGTTCCACGGGGTAATGGATGCAATTACACCTAGTGGTCGATTATAAACCGTAATCTTTTTTCCATTAATATCTTGGAACTTGTCAACAGGAATGGTTAATCCAGCAATGTAATTTATCCATTGAACTGTAAGGTCGACTTCAACTTCTGCTAGAAATAGCGGTTTGCCCTGTTCTAAGGTAATCAACTGTGCCAATTCGTATTTATACGATAAAACATCCTCAGCAATTGCATAGAATGCCTGTACGATTTCTTGATCATCTACGTTTTTCCATGATGTAAAAGCATGTTTTGCTTGAGCAACACACTCATCTAGCTGTTCTGGTGTTGTTGATGGAACACTTGCAATCACATCCAAGGATGCCGGATTGATTACATCAATGGTTTTCCCTGTTCCTAAAACTTTATGACCATTTATATACATAGAGGTATTCATGCAATTTTCCTGCGTTAATGTATATAAAGCGACCAAATGGAACTATTTTTAAATTAGTCGCTTTAATTAAAATTAGAGAATAAAAACAACAAATCAAGGACATCTTTTTAATGGGAAAAAGCTCACTGATTTGATGTTTAAACGATTTATACAACAGCAAAGTAATGTTTGATAAAGAAGTCTGATTTGACTTCCCATACAGTTGAAGTTCCTTTTTCGACTACCCAGAAGTCACCTGCTTTAAACGTTGTTGTAATCCCCGTCGACTCATCAGTAATAGCAACTTCACCAACAATGATGACAGCTTGCTCACTAAATGGATAAACCAGACGGTACTTACCTTTATCTGTGCCAAAATAACCAGAGCTGATTGCATCTGTTGGTGCGCCTAAAGACATTTTCCCAAATACATTCACATTTGGGGAACCATCCAGAACTTCACCATCTAGATCAGTAATTTTTCCCCAAGCATCTAAGTTTTCGAGCTGGGTTAATTTTTCAATACTTGTTAAAGCCATGTGTCTACCTCTATGTTTATTTCGATATATACATGAGTAATTTCTTTTCAAGATGTTTACTGCATGCCTGACTTGGTATTAATAACAAACTAGAATTTGCTAATCTTGTAAAAAAACGACATATGTTAAATTGATGTATTTAAATAAATAATTGTCGTATTACTTCAACTTAAAAGCTTTTTCCGACACTAAAATAGAATGTGCTTTGCATGTTTTTATTTGGTGTATCGATTGTTGTATCAATCCAAGACAGTTCGGTATCTAGCCCCATAACTGCTGCACGAACTCCGACTTTATAGTCCAGATATCCTTTTTGAGAACCGTCACCACCAAATACTTGCAGGAACTTTTCTTTATTTTCAAGTAAGGTATAACCCAAAGAACCAAACAAGTTAAATGTATTGTTTAAAGGGTAAGTGTATGAAATATTGGTATAATATTCTTTACCTGAACTGGTTGTATAATCTGGTGAAAAATAAAGTGCTGCGCTAAACCTATCTTTATCAGTAAATAGATTAGCTTGGTTGTAGATTAAATTGAACTCATTAAAGTCTGCATTTAATTCACTTGGCGCACCGATATAGTTAACATCTACAACACCTATATCTAAATATGATTGTTCGCTTAAGGTCCAGATATATCCCAAAAAGGCGTCAGCTTCTATTGAGCTTTCAGGGTATGCATTTTGATTGGATGCCCATAAATTCAAATAAGCGCCAGATTTATGCGAGAAATTAATGCCGCCTTGCACAGTCGGTCTTCTATTGGTCATTGAAACACCACGAAAATTATATTGCGTTGCAAACAATACATTTCCACTTACATTAAAAAGATCTGAAGTTTGCGTTTCTGCATAACTATATGTTGCATACCCCATAAGTAAACCACCTAAAAATAAGTAAGGTATCTTCTTATAAATATCCATCTCAATTCTCCATATTGATAATTTTTGTCTAGCATCCTCTGCATAACAATCATCCCTGTTCTGTATTCATAAAAAATCACCCGTTCGGGTGATTTTTAAAAATTAATTTGCAGTTTAAATAAGTAAACAATCTATTAAACGGAATTAAAGATGTTGTTAGATAAAACTTTAAAGTGGACAGATGCTTTTGCCCTATCGATGAGTGTCTCGGGAGCAATTTTTGCATCTTTCGGCTTTGCTCTAGGATATTTAGGCGCATTTTCGGCAATCTTTGTATGGGTTTTTGCAGCTCTAATTGGTAGTTTGCAAAATTGGTTTTTCTTGGAAGCCGCCACAATTTTTCCCGATAAATCCGGAGGCATTGCACTTATTGCTACTGAAGGTTGGAAAGATAAATTTTCATTAGCTGGTCCAATTGCATCATTTGGTTATTGGATGGGATGGTCTGCTGTTCTATCGATTGTCGGTGTAAGTTCTGGTTCAATTATCAAAGAACAATGGTTCCCTAATAGCCATTTTGTTTTGCAATTAGGTTTTTCTAGTCTGGAATTACCACAAATATTTGCAATTGTAATCATCATTCTATTCTGGTTATTGAACCGCCGAGGCATTGATCTTGCAGCTAAAGTCTCAAAGATTATGGGGCTTTTCCTTTTAATCCCAGTTTCTATACTAGCTTTAGCCCCTTTTAGTAATGATTGGCATTTTGCGCGGTTATGGCAAAACTTTCATTTGGAGCACTTCACAACACTTAGTGGATTTAAAATCTTAGCAATATGGTTATTTTTAGTCTGTTGGAGTTCATACGGTACAGAGATGTGTGCAAGTTTTGCACCTGAATATAGAACAACACGTGATATGAAACTGTCACTCATTAGCTCGGGTTTTTACACAGTGCTAGTCTTTCTATTCGTTGGAATCGGTATATCAGGACTAGTTGATGCCAAAACAGCATTAGCAAATCCGAATGGTTTTTATATTGATATGTTTGTACAACTAACAGGTGAACGTTGGGCACCTCTGTTTACTATTTCGCTCTTATTTGCCTTATTTATGGGTGTTAATGCTGGTATAGCAGATGGATCACGTGCTTTGTATGGTATGGCCCAAGAAGGCTTAACGCTAAAACAATTTAGTAAATTGAATAAACATAACATTCCTGAAAGATGCATTATTGTTGCAGTCTTCATCAATGTTCTCATGATTATTTTTCTTAAATCACCACTCGCAATTTTAGTTGCCGCAAACCTTGGTTATGTACTCTCTATCTTCTTTGCTTTAACGGGTTATTGCTTCCTTAAAACTAAATATGCACATCAAGAGCGTGAAATTAAACTTAGCCAGAAGTGGGTTCCATCGGCTTATTTTCTTTCATTTTATACACTCATTATCTTGTTTGTTGGCCTGCTATTCACTGAAGAGGCCGGCTATGGCTCTGTTAAAGAATTGCTGATAGGCGTTCTAATTCTACTCACATCTTTCATCTTTTACTGGTTTAGAAAAACCTTTCAGAAATAAGGATATTTATTCATGTTATCAGTTGAAATGCCAACAACGTATTACACCACCACAAAAAAATATGACTTACATTTCCCCAATTTGGAGAACGATATTGATGTCGATGTTGTCATCATTGGCGGTGGATTTTCTGGCGTAAATACAGGCCTTGAATTAATTGAAAGAGGTGTAAAAAGTATAGCCATTCTTGAAACTAATTACATTGGATTTGGTGGTTCGGGCCGTAATGGCGGGCATATTATGGCCGGTATTGGTCATGATTTAGATCGTATTAAAAAATTTGTTGGTGAAGATGGTTTAAACACAATTTTTGAAATCAGTGATTCTGGCTCTCGCATTATTAAGGAGCGTATCCAAAAATATAACATTGATGCAGATGTGGTTTGGGGATATGGCTACCTCGGATTTAATAATCGTCAAGCGAAACTATTAAGACAATGGGAAAAAGAATATAGAAGTATTAACAATGATGTTGAAATTGAGTTTTTAGAAGGTGAAGCTGTAAAGAAAATAGTAGGTTCCGATGTCTACACCTGCGCTTTAAAACATATGGGTAACGGACATTTCCACTCATTGAATATGTTGTTAGGTTCAGCGAAGGCTTTTACCGAACAAGGTGGAAAAATTTTTGAATATTCTCCTGCTGTTGAAGTCACTTATGGTGAAACAATTAAGGTTAGAACACCGAAAGGTTCAGTTAAGGCAAAAAAATTATTGTGGTCTTGTGGAGCTTTTTTAAATCGTTTAGAACCTTATCTTGATAAAAAAACTATTAATACTTATGCATTTCAGCTTATGACTGAGCCTTTAAGTGATGAAATTATTCATCGTATTAGTCCCATCCGTGGCGCTTTTAGTGATGTTCGCCCAGTTATCGATTATTACCGTGTCACTAATGAAAATCGCTTACTATTCGGTTCTGCAACAGCACTTACAGAATACATTCCATCTGATTTAAAAAAATGGAATCGGGATTTAATGCTAAAAGTCTTTCCTTATTTAAAAGATACTCATGTCGATTTAGCATGGGGCGGTCCTATGGAATGTTCAGCAACCCTCTTCCCACAAATTGGGAACCATCCAGAACATAAAAATGTTTTCTTTGTCCAAGGGTATTCTGGTTTTGGTGTGACACCGAGTCATGTCATCAGCCAGGTGGTTGCTGATGGAATGATGGAGGGCTCTAAATACTGGGATGTTATTAGCAATATCCCTAAAGCAAGCGTTTGGGGTAAAGAACATTTCAAATCACTATTACTTACAACTGCTAAATTTATTCACCAACTGGAAGGCTATGCCAACGGGAGACGTTAAGTCATGTCTAAAATAATTTTGAATACAAAATTAGAGACTCTTCAAACGCTTTGGAAGCAAAAAGATGTAAAAGGTATCTTTGATCATCTTTATGTAGATAAAACCGAAATTAGTGGGCAAGGTACGACTGATTTATATTCAGGTAAAAATAAACTAATTACACTTCTAGAAAATCTTGTAGAAAGTTCTTGTGATATTAATCTACATATTTTTAAAAGTACTGAATTAAGCAAACAATTAATACTTACATGGGTTAATTGGAAAGTTTATACTACTGATAGAAATGATTATTTTACAATGAAAAGTCTCTTTTTATGGCAAAAAATTGATCAAGATTGGAAGATTATCGCCGATATGTATGCTGATGAAGCAATAAATTAATGAATCACAAACAATCTCTCGTATTAGAGAGATTGTTAACTTTCTGATTATCTGGATAATTTTATGATGCTTAAATTCCTATTATGTGTAGCTATAATTACCGAAACAACTGCAACAATTTCTTTAAAGCTTTCCGATGGCTTTACCAAACCTCTATTTAGCTTCATTACTATCCTGGGATATATAGTTTCATTTTATTTGCTCTCTATTATCGTCAAAGAGTTACCAATTGGAATTGTTTACGCAATTTGGTCTGGAATGGGTATCATCTTGGTAAGTATCATTGGCTATTTTTTGTTTGAGCAAAGTCTAAATATTACAAGTCTAATTGGTATAATCTTTATCATTATAGGGGTAGTTCTGGTTAATTTTTATTCAGCATAATTTTAAATAAAATCATATAGATAAAATAAAAAATTAAACTTAAACTTAAATAAGTTCAAACGAATATAGACAAAATTAGTTAACATGTTAATATTTATTTATTGCTAAAGGACTTAGCAAGTGGATGGATATAGGGACATACCAATATTTCTTTAAACAATTAATTCTTGCGTTTGGAAAAATTCCAATTTTAATAAGAAGTTAATTCAAGAGATATAATAATGGCTCTGAATTCATCAAGTAATTTAATATTACAGGATGACTGATTATGTTGAGTCGCTCAAACTATATGAAAGTTTTTAATGAGCTTGATGAGATTTATAGTTCTAAATCTTATGAGCATCTTAATCTTTTATCTTTTTTAAAAGAAAATGTATATGAATCCCCGATGATTTATTGGGATATCAATGAAAAAAATGAAATTACTTTTGACTGTTCACTCGGTATTGATAATAATTTTATAGAGCAATATGATTTATATTATAAAGATTTAGATAATTTACATCCTAAACGAATAGGAAATTACTTTTTAAATCATAGCAATATAATATGCGAATTTGATTATATAAGTAAATCTGATTATGAGAAATCGTCTTTTTATAATGATTTTTTAAAAAAACAAGATGCTTATAATATTATACAATTACACTTAACTCATAAAAACAAAGCCTTTGGGATAATTAATTTTCTAACAAATAAAAATAAAAATAATGACTACCTAGCCCTAAGTTTTTTAACTAAAATTATCTCCAATCACGAGTTTTACAAGAGCAAAGCTAAAATAATTAATCACTATGATCTTACAAAAAGAGAATATGATGTTTTTAAACTTTTAAAAGATGGTAAATCTTACAATGATATATCATCAGAACTTTTTATTAGTTTAAACACAACAAAAACGCATACGAAAAATATTTTTTCTAAACTTAATATCCAGTCACGTTATGATTTAAAAGACTTTTAAAAGGAATATCACATGATATTCCTTTCTTAATATTTAATTTCTTCTATCGGCGACCTTGACCATAGCCTTTTATTTGATGCAAAACCTTACCTAACGTACACATTGTTGCTCTCATTGAGTCTTTAAAAGGTATTTCTGGTTTAGAGACTGAGCTGAGTAGTTTAAAGTGCTCACTCCCACCTAATATTCCTTGAGCAAGAATTTTGCAAATAATCTGACTTGGAGTGACACCAAAACCACAGTAACCTTGAACAAAAAAAACATTACCGTGATCTTTTAAAGTACCAATTTGTGGAAATAAATTTTTAGTTGATGCCATTGGACCACCCCAAGCAAGATCAATTTTTACATGCTCTAGATAAGGGAATACTTTGAGCATTAATTGGCGGTTCCACTCTTTCAAATCCTGAGGAACGTAATCTACTAGCGGTGTTGCAGCACCAAACAACAACCTGTTTTCTTTAGTTACACGGTAATAATCAATTACTGGGCGAATATCGCTATATGCCCCACGAATTGGACTTATTTTATTTATTAATTCATCACTTAAAGGCTCAGTCATTAGCTGAAATGCATATGTATTAATGGTTGTTTTATGTAATTCTGGTTCTAACTTATTTAAAAAACTATCACAAGCCCAAACCATTTTATTTGCAGTTATACAACCTTTAGCTGTTCTAACAGTAACTTTCTTACCATATTTAATTTCAACCGCAGGAGTATGTTCAAAGATTTTTACTCCATAAATTTCACTACATGCTTTAGCTTCACCTAAAAGTAAATTTAATGAATGAACATGTCCTCCACCCATATGAACGAGCGCACTACCATAAACTTCAGATCCAATTACCTTTTGAACATCTTTCCCTTCAAGATAGTAAATCTCGTCCCGATTGTTCATGGTCTTAAATTGCTTCTCCCAGCTTTTTAAAGTTCTAGCTTGACGAGAGTTAAAGCCTAAATATGTGTAGCCATTAGTAAAATCAGCATCAATATTATATTTTTGAATGCGCTCTCGCATAATTTGTGGACCAAGCTCGCTAAGTTCAAATATTGTTTTTAGCCCTTCTTCACCTACTTCATGTTTAATATTATCGAGATCATGTCCAATACCAGCCATAACCTGCCCGCCATTACGACCCGAGCCACCAAATCCTAAATATCGTGCTTCAAGAACTACGATATTTTTAACGCCTTGCTCAGCTAGCTCTAAAGCTGTATGGATACCAGAAAATCCTCCACCGATGATAACAACATCGGCGTCTATGTCTTGCTCAAGCTGTGGGAAATTTAGGAAATACTTTTTTGTAGCCGTATAATAAGTTGCAGTTTCATCGACATGCATAGCTCTTCATCCATAAACACTCTATTTGTTTTCATTATTAGTAAAATATTTTCTTTAAGATTGTAAAAAAGCGACATAAGTTAGTTTTTGATTTCATTGAAAATAAAATAACTAACCAATTTTTTTGCACCATTTGTTATTAATATTGATCTAATTTAAAACAAGAATTGGATAACTGGTATTGTAAATTACTCAGATATAGTTAACATATTAACTAATACAAGGATTTTAACTTTATTGGCACATTACTTGCTCTATAAAGTTTAATATAGTGTTTAAGAGGACTTCAATGGATATGAATGCTTGCGTTCGAGGAAGAGATCAACTCGCTCAATTTTACTGTGATCAACCCTTTTTCAAAAAGAGAATACATAGTTATCAACGTTGTGATGCTTTTTCCAATATTATTTCCGAATTCTATAGACTGGATATACCACAGATTGAATCACCAGTTTTAGCTATTCCTGACGGCTGTATAGATATTTTATTTGAATGTAGCCCCCTACAACCTCAAGCACGTATTTGCGGTTCTACTTTAGATTCCCAAATAGTACCGCTCAAAGAAAATACACCTTACTTTGGAATAAGATTTCTACCTGGGATTATTCCTAATTTTATTGAAGCTTCAGGAGAAGAAATATTAAATCAATGTGTTAGCTTCAATGATCTAGTAACAAATAAATCATGGATTATTGAAAAGATTTCTTCTGAAAAATCTATTAATCAGCAAATTGATCTATTTTTAAATGTTTTTTCTGATGGGCTCAGTAGAAAGTTTTCGATAATGACCCAAGAAATTATACATCTGATAATTAATCAAAATAATGAAGTCAGAATTAAAGATCTTGAGAGATTGACAGGCTACTGTAGTCGACATATTCAAAGAGTTTTTAAACATGACGTTGGAATGAGTATAAAAACATTTGCCTGTATTATCCGTTTTCAATCAGCAATACAAGCTTTAAATAACTCAAAAGGATTGAAACTATCGGACTTAACTTATGATTTAGGCTATAACGATCAAGCACATTTTCATAAAGAATTTAAAAAGTTTAGTCAAATGTCACCAACAGACTTTATAAAATATTTGAAGAACTAAATTTATTTATATTTTAAATAGGTTAAGTTAATTGCCTATTGTATTCGGTAGTCTTTAAATTGAATCAAAGACTACCTTTCACTAGTTGATTAAACAGTTTTGGCGGTGGCTTCTTTATTCCTCATTGTCATATAAAGAAGTATTGTCATAAACGCTGCTAAAAAGAGAATACAACCCATAATCATAAATCCACTTGTGAAGGAACCGGTCGCTGTTTTCAAATAACCCATTAGATAAGGTCCAACAAAACCTCCAAAAGCGCCAATTGAATTGATTAAAGCAATCCCACCTGCTGCTGCCTCTCCAGATAAAAATTTACCGGGTAATGTATAGAAGATTGTTTTCGCTGAAATTGTACCAACTAAAGCGAAAGTAATTCCAATCAATGCGGGAATTAAACCCGACAAGTTCAAAGCAATAATCAGTGCGATCCCAGCTAACACTAGTGCAACCACAAGATTACGAATAGGTTTACCTGTTCGATCTACATGTTTAGCCCAGATTAATAAACCAACTGTTGAGAAGAAATACGGAATAGCGGCAATCCAACCAATTAAGTTTAATTCAACACCTTGGGCTTTTAACATCTGAGGTAGCCAAATACCAATTCCATAAGTGCCTAGCGTAAAACTAAAAGTAATAGATCCTAATATCCACACTCTAATATCTTTCAGTGCATCTTTAAAATGATGATTACCTGCTGCTTTTTGCTTTTCATTTGCTAACACGCTTGTTAAAGCGTTACGCTCATCATTGGTTAACCAATGTGCATCTTTAGGGCTATTCTTTAGTACTTTATAAGTGATAACACCTAAAATACATGCAGGTAATCCTTCAATTAAGAACATCCATTGCCAACCGTCTAGGCCCATATGGCCATGCAAACCTAATAGCCATATAGATAAAGGCCCACCTACTAAGAATGAAATAGGAGTAGCAATCGTAAATAAAGCCAGAATATGGGTTCTATATTGAGCTGGAAACCAGATAGTTAAAAAGAAAATAACACCAGGGAAAAATCCGGCTTCTGCTATACCTAATAAGAAGCGAATAAAATAAAAACTATATGGTCCAACCACAAATGCTGTAGCAGCAGCTGCGATTCCCCATGTAATCATGATTCGAGCCATCCAGACTCGTGCACCGAATTTATACATTGCCAAGTTACTTGGAACTTCACATAAACAATAACCTACAAACATGATCCCTGCTCCTAACCCGAATTGAGCTGCAGTTAAACCAAGGGAATCTGTCATTTGTAATGCCGCATATCCCACACTTGTGCGATCTAAATAATTAAAGAAATATGCAAGGGCTAGCAGTGGAATAAAACGCCAAGTTGCCTTTTTGATTGCGCTATCACATGCCACTTGTTGCAAATTGATAGTATCATTTGAAAAGTTGTTTGAAGAGTTCATATATGCAGTCCTTGCATAAAACACGAATTAAAGAACTAATGCTCAAAGCATTAGTTCGATTTAATAATTTGCGAATCAGTTAGTTCTTTGATTTTCGCTTGGTCATAGCCTAAAGATGTAAGCACTTCAACGGTATCTTCACCTACTTCTGGCACATTCTCACGGACACCGAAGCGTTGACCATTCATCGTAAATGGCAATAAAGGAACCTTTACTTGCTTACCATTTTCTAGAACCACTTTCCCCATCCCTCCTGACTGATTTAAGTGAATATCTTCAAATAAATCTTCTGGACGTTGAATTGGAGAAAAAGGTAAACCCGCCTGTTCACATAGTTCCATTACTTTTGTTTTGTCTAATTGACTAAGCGTCTCACGAATAATGGGATGGATTTGCTCACGTGCTTTTACACGTTGGTTATTTTGAGCAAAATCCGGATTATTTTTTAGAGTTTCCAAGCCAAAAGCATCACAGAATGCGATCCACTGTGAGTCCGTAACAACACCAATAAATACTTGTTCATTATTTTTAGTGTTGAAAACATCATATACAGCCCAAGCCGAAACACGATTTGGCATTGGAGCTACAGGCTTATCTGTAACCGCTCTTTGCATCATGTGCTGCGCAACTAAAAATGCAGAGTTCTCAAATAAACCTGTTTCAACAAGTTGACCTTGGCCAGTTAATTGACGTTGGTATAAAGCTGCAACAATTGAATAAGCACAGAACATGCCGCCCATCACATCATTAACAGATGCTCCAGCACGTAATGGACGTCCCACGGGACCCGTCATATACGCAAGCCCAGTCATCATTTGTACGACCTCATCCAAAGCAGTTCGATGCTCATAAGGACCGGGTAAAAAACCTTTCATTGAACCATAGATAATATCGGGCTTAATTAATTTAACCCCTTCATAATCGAGTCCTAGTTTTTTCATCGCTCCAGGTCTAAAGTTTTCAATTACTACATCAGCAGTTTTGATTAAGTCCTTGATAAGCGACATCCCTTTTTCGCTTTTAATATCAACTGACAAACTTTTTTTATTGCGGTTATATGTCATCCAGTAACCAGCACCAGACCCCATAAGTCTGCGTGTGTTGTCACCTTGGGGTAATGGCTCAATCTTAATAACTTCAGCGCCAAGATCAGCCAGTAGTAAACCACAAGCAGGCCCCATAACCATATGTACGAATTCTAAAACTCGAATCCCAGCCAATGGAAGTTTCTTTTCATCGTTCATGTTACAGGTCCTTTGCATATTTAAAATTTTTACCTACGCCTGCATCTGGAATAAATCCGTATAGTGGCTCTCCCGGTATTCCTTGCTTTAACCACTCTCGCGCTTCAACAAGTCGATCTATATCAATACCAGTTCGTAGTCCCATGCTTTCTAATAGGTAAACTAAATCTTCAGTGACAATATTGCCTGATGCACCAGGGGCATATGGACATCCACCAATGCCGCCTTGCGATGCGTCAAAAGTCGTAACACCCACTTCAATCGCGGCTAAAACATTTGCCAGACCTTGCCCACGCGTATTATGGAAATGTGCACTGCCTGCTAAATTCCCGACTTCCTGTTTTAATTTTTTAAAAAGGCTGCGGACCTGGACAGGATTTGCATATCCGACCGTATCTGCTAGACCAATCTCATCTACACCTAACTTTGCCATTCGATGAGCCATCGATAGGACTTCATTTTCTGTAACAATACCTTGAATTGTGCAGCCAAAAACTGTTGATAGGCCTGCTTCTATTAATATTCCAGGATATTTTTCATTTCTAAGCTGAATGATTGAATTCACTTCTTCATAAACTTCAGCATGGTTTTTACGGATATTTGAGAGTGAATGAGGTTCGCTCACTGAAACAGGGATCGTAATTTTTTGAACCCCTGCGTTAAATGCATTTTCAGCACCCTTTAAATTTGGGACTAAAGCTGTAACGAATACATCTTTTAAAGTCAAAGTGTGTTTAACCAACTCTCCGCAATCCGCCATTTGTGGCAGCAATTTTGGAGATACAAAAGATCCAACTTCTATTTCAGTTAATCCTGCTTGAGCTAAAGCTGAAATCCATTTTTTCTTCATATCGGTTGGCATGGTTTGTTTAATACTTTGCAAACCATCGCGAGGTCCAACCTCGCTCACCAATATATCGATGTCCTTTGAATGGCTCATAAGCTGACATTTCCTATTGCACAAGAATAATTTCACATATAACGCCAATAGCGTTCTATCTAATAGAACACAGTTCTATTTTTAATGCAAATTAAAATTTTGATAGCTCAACAATAAAATTCGAAAAATTTAAAAATACTTGACAGGACTAAAAATAATCTAAAAAATAGTCATAAATAGAACATTGTTCTGCAGAATAGAACAGTAAGGATGCTTGTATGAGTCTTTTCGCACCACCGAAAGAATTACAAACTCAGGTTTTTAGTCAAATTCCTGAAGTTTTTTTAAAGCATATTGAATCAGACTGGGTTCGTGCTAATAAACCGGGACAAAAAGTAACGAGCTTTTTAGAAGGCCCATCTTTCGATAAGCATGGAAATTTATTTATTACTGATATTCCATTTGGACGAATTTTTAAAATATCTCCAGAAGGTCAATGGGATCTTATAGCAGAATATGACGGCTGGCCGAATGGGTTAAAAATACATAAGGACGGTCGAATTTTTATTGCTGATTATAAAAATGGAATCATGCAATTAGATCCCAATACAGGTGTGGTTAGCCCATTTTTAACGCATCGCAAAAGTGAAAGTTTTAAAGGGGTAAATGATTTATTTTTTTCTCAAGATGGGAAGCTTTATTTTACAGATCAGGGCCAGACAGGCATGCACGACCCAACAGGACGTGTATTTAGCTATGACATGAATACAGACCATCTAGAATGTCTTATTAATAATGCTCCAAGTCCTAATGGTTTGGTCATGGACTATGAAGAAAAAGCTTTATTTGTCGCAATGACCCGTGGAAATGCTGTATGGCGTTTACCAATCCAAAAAGATGGCTCTACCACAAAAGTTGGAATTTTTACTTCACTCGCCGGAGGTTTAAGTGGTGCTGATGGCCTGGCCTTAGATGCCGATAAAAATCTATATGTTTGTGATGCTGGCCAAGCATGTATATGGGTATTTAACCAATATGCAGAACCACTTTATCGCATTAAATCATGTGCTGGCAGAACGATTACCAATCTAGCTTTTGGTAGTCATGAAAATAAGCAATTATTTATTGTCGATTCATCTACCGGTTCTATCTTAACTACACATTTGGAACATTCGGGTAAACCAATGTTTTCTCATCAATAATTCCTACTTAAAATTTATTTCTTAAGTAAATCAAGGATTGATTTATGTTAGTCTTTTTAAGTTACAGCATGATCGCTGTATTTATGTACGCTGTAATGTCTAAACGATTATCCGCGCTTACAGCTTTAGTACTTATTCCAGTAATTTTTGCACTCCTGACTGGTCATGTAGCAGACATGAGTAGCATGATGATTGATGGAATTAAGTTACTTGCTCCCACTGGTATTATGATCACCTTTGCAATTTTGTATTTTTGCATGATGACAGATGCTGGCCTCTTTAATCCACTCATCCAATTCATCATTAAAATTGTTAAAGGTGACCCGTTAAAAATTGTTGTGGGCACCGGTATTCTTGGAATTTGTGTCGGGCTAGATGGTGATGGTGCAACGACTTATATTATTGTTGCAACAGCCTTATTACCTTTGTACAAAAAAGTGGGAATTCGACCACAAGTCATGGCAACTGTTCTATTATTATCAATTGGGGTAATGAATATTTTACCTTGGGCTGGCCCATTCTCTAGAGCTGCGAGCGCACTTAAAGTCGATCCGACTGGACTCTTTTTACAAATGTTGCCAGTAATGTGTGCCGGTCTTATTTGGGTCATCTTTGTCGCTTTTTATCTAGGTTTAAAAGAAAGAAAGCGCTTAGGTATCCATGAAATTAAACCAGATAACGATCTTATCCATCATGAGCAAAATACGAAAAGTTGGAAATCATGGTTCAATCTGATACTTACTATTCTTCTGGTTTTTTCAATGATTAAAGGTTATTTGCCTTTAGCACCTCTCTTCATTTTGGCATTCTGTATCGGTTTAGTGGTTAACTTCCCTGAATTATCTGAACAGAAAAAATTAGTCGCGAAATATGCAGATAGTGTTTTAGCAGTTTCTTCCCTGATCTTTGCTGCGGGTATTTTTGTAGGAATCATGACAGGTACAGGCATGATTGAAGCCATAGCTCAACATTTAATTTCAATTATTCCTGAAACGTCTGGATCTTATCTATCATCGATTACTGCTTTTATTAGTATGCCATTTACCTACATTTTGACGAATGATGCTTTCTATTTTGGAATTTTACCTATTCTTGCTGAAACTGCCTCACATTATGGTATCAGCGCAAATGAAATGGCTATCGCAAGTTTAATCGGTCAACCTATTCACTTGTTAAGCCCAATGGTTGCCTCTACTTATCTATTATGTTCTTTAACCAATGTAGATTATGGTGAGAATCAAAAAGCATCTATACTCTGGTGTACTGGAACTTGCATAGTGATGTATATTGCCGCTATAGCTATCGGCCTTATCTAAATTATAAAAAGTGCTTTCAATATTTGAAGGCACTTTTTATATTCTTCTATGTTTTATCTCGCCACGTAACGACATTCACTAAAAAATCTATTTCATCTTTTAAATTACAGCTATACTTACTTATTCCTGAAACACTTAAAATTAATTGAGTTTTTATATTTTTGTATGACGAAATCAACACAAGATCCTGATAGCCAAATGGATAAGCAAAATTCAGGTGTAGCTGCCGTAGATAGAGCATTACTTATTTTAGATGCTTTTGATATAGATAGCCCCATCTTATCTCTCGCAGAAATTTCACGCCGTACAAAGCTATATAAAAGTACTATTCTTAGATTATTGAGTTCATTAGAACGTCATGGTTATGTTGTTAGAAATGAAGATGGTCAATTTTCTTTAGGCATTACCCCCTTAAAACTATCAAGAATTTATCAAAATTCTTTTAATATTAAAGATGTGCTTTACCCTGTATTAGAAAAAATTACAAAAGAAACAGGTGAAACTTCTTCATTTTATATTTTAGATAACGATAAACGCGTAGTTTTATTTCGTATTGAACCCGCTCGATCTGTCAAGGTTTCTATCTCTGAAGGAGATACTTTCCCAATCAGTGTTGGGGCTTCAGGTAAAATTCTTCGTGCATTTTCTCAAACTGAAGTGGATGAAAACTTACAAAAAATTCAAAATCAATTTTGGGCAAGTTCCTTTGGAGAACGTGACCCAGAAACGTCCTCTTTGTCTGTCCCTGTATTTAGCAATGGTAGACAGTTACAAGGGGCGCTTACCATTTCAGGCCCTTCTGAACGTTTAACACAAGAAAAAATTGCCGAAAATATTTCGCTTTTACTTGAATGCAGTATCCAAGTTTCAAAGTATTTAGCAGGAAGTATTTATGGTTTAGAAGATGCTATTAAACGATTATCTATTTCTAGTTGATGTATAAAAATATTCATAATAGCTCTTCATATCTCTAAAGAGCTATTATGATTGTTATCATTATTTTGGTAATTCTAAACTAAACTACAAAGAAACCATGTGTCCCATCTGTATTCAGTTGGGCAACTAATCCATATTCCCACTCTAAATAGTCTTGCATAGCTTGGATAGAATTATCCGTTCCTTCATAAGGGCGTTTATACCGATCTATACGGGGAGATAAGTACACATGTTTATCAGTTTCCAAAACAAAAGTTTTTACCCATACCTGATTACCGCCTTCCAAGACATAAACATTTTCTGAAATTTTGGCTTGAATAGCAGATACTGCATATTGTGCTAACAGACTAGTACCACAAGTCACAACAATTTTGTGGTTTGTTGGAATTTTTTTCTCATCAAATAGTCGTTCAATATCTGCTTTTAATACCCATTGAGCAGTAGGAATATGCCCTTTTTGATAATTTGCACTACTTGTAAAATCCAGAATAATTACTTCCTCACCGACATCTAACCATCCTTGCAATTGTTCAGGTGTGATCCGATGTTTTATATGCAACAACGGAACAACTGGTTTCCATCCTCCTTGCTCGGTAAATATTTTCTGAAAATCTGCATCGAGTACGTAGACATCCCAATTCATTTGCGCCAACCAAGAGGCAGTCATATAAGCACGGACGAGTTGATCATCAATGAGTACAATTCTGGCACCGCGTACACTCGCATAATGGTCAGTTTCCTGAACTAGTTGCCCACCACCAATCCAACGGCTATTGGGTAAATGCGCTTGTATATACTCTTCTTCTGACCGTACATCAAAAACATAGGTGGTGCGTTCACTCTGTTGTTGGAATAGTTGTAGTTGTTCCAAACTAATCGTTTTTACACCAGCCTGCTGGGTTAATTGTTTGGCATTCTCCAATACACCTGATGAATTATTTTTATTAGCAAAATTAGTGTATTGTTGATGTTGTCCTAAAGCTAATTGCTGCTGTGCCAATGTCCAACCAATCGTACCGTTACGTAAAGCATAGACTTCATGTCCAATCTTGGCATTAATCAATGACTGTGTACCAATTAAACTACGTGTACGCCCTGCACAATTCACAATAATTTTAGTATTTTCATCTTTAACAATATTTTTAGCATGGAGTACCAATTCAGCACCAGGTACGCTGATACCGCCCGGAATACTCATGGTTTGATATTCATCAAAACGACGAGCATCCAGAATGACAATGTTGTCCTGATTATCAATTAATTTTTTGACTTCTTGAGCTGACAGTGACGGCGTTCCTTTATGATGTTCAACAAATTCACCAAAGGCTTTACTTGCCGAATTGACATCAATAAAAATTTCACCGCCTGCATCTTTCCAGCCTTGTAAACCACCATCCAATAATGAAATCTGCTGATAGCCTAATGCTTTTAACTGTTGATAGGCACGTTCTGCCAAGCCCTCACCATTGTCATAAATAACAATATCAGTAAATAAACGAGGTATTCGATTGAGAATTTCTACTTCAAATTTGGAAAGTGAAATATTGGCAGCAAACAAAGGATGACCTTGAGCATATGGATCCTCTTCACGTACATCAATTAGTGCGATTTCTTGACCAGCCAATAGCTTTTTGCGGATATCTTGATAAGTTTGAATATTGGTTGTCATATTAATGTTCCTGATTTGAATAACCTGAAATAAAACGCTTTGCTGTGCCATCTAAAGCAAAGGTATAGCGTTCTACTTTGCCAATATCTGCACCATAAATGTGGATGCTAATCGAAACCTGATCGGACAGCGCATTACTCACTTGATGCACATCACCCAAAGCTGGAGTAAAAAAATCAATTTCGCCAACTTTTAAATGATCTGGTTCACCTGTGATCTCAAAATGCCCTAATGCATTTCTTTGATAGCGCTGTGAGATTTCTTCACCTTGCAGGACACCAACGACTCCCCAAACTTCATGATTATGGATTGGTGTAGTTTGTCCCTTATCCCATACAAAACTGACAATTGAAAAATGATCTTGCGGATCGCGATATAATAAAAACTGTTGATAGCGTTCAGGGTTCGGTTGCCGATAAGAGCTTGGCAACCAATCATTTAAATGCAGCAATCTACGAAAATCTGGAATAAAAGATTGTATGAGATCAACATCTTCTAATTGCTGTGAAATTCCATATTCAATTCTTTCAATCAACGGCTGGAGTACTTGTTGCAACTGACTCATCTTTATTTTTGCTCCACTTTAAAACCAGTATCAAATGAAGATGTCACATCAAACTTTTTATCAATCAGCTTATATTTGGTATAAAAATCGGCAGTTCCTTGAGAAACTTTGATCACTTCATTATCGATCGGCTCCCACGAGGCATTACGGCGTTTAAAAGCTTTGATTCCCACATCTTCTGGTAGCCCAGTGATTTTGGCATAAGCTTTACCAAACTCATCTCCGTGTTGTCCTGCCCAAGCTTGTGACTCTTTTAAACGATAGATGAAATCTTGAATTGCCACACGTTTGCTCTGATCCTTTAAAGATTTATCTGTGGCTGCTAAAAAGGTATAACCTGAATACAAACCACGGCCATTAACCACAACACGAAAATGATCCTTGAGCTCAGCATATGCCGTATATGGATCCCATACTACCCAAGCATCTACTGAACCATTGGCAACAGCTAATTTTCCATCGGCAGGCGGTAAAAATTTAAACGTCACATCTTCAGGCTTCAGACCTTGTTGTTCTAGGGCCTTTAAAGTTAAAAGATGACTAATTGAGCCTTTATTAAATGCTAAACTTTTACCCTTTAAATCTTTGGCAGACTTAATTGGACTATTCTGTGGCACTAAAATAGCAACTGGATATGGATCTGCTTTATACACGGCAATAGCCTTGGCTGTTCCCCCATTAGAATTGGCAAAAATAAACGGTGCATCACCTAAGTAACCAATATCAATCGCATCTACTTTTAATGCTTCTGCAACTGGTGCAGCAGCTGGAAATTCATACCAATTGATTTTATATGAGACATTTTTTAAAGCACCAGATGCTTCAAGCTGTGCACGCATATTGCCTTTTTGATCACCAATATTGAGCACAACCTGCCCCTTATTTGCTTTGACCTCAGATGCCTGAGCATGTTCAGGTGAAGTCTCTTTTTTTGTACAACCGACCAAAATTGCTGTTGTAAAAACACCCAATAAAATTTTGCCATAGTGATTCATTATTATTTCCTTTCAGATTAGGCCGAAATCAGCTGTTGCTGTTGATCATATTTTTCTGTTTTTTCACGGATTTGGGGCAATAGCTCTCGACCATAATCAATTGCATCCTGAACAGGATCAAACCCACGTATCAATACGCTATGAATGCCGAGTTTGTAATATTGCAAAATAGACTCTGCAACTTGTTCTGGGGTCCCCACTAATGCCGTAGAGTTATAACTGCCTTGAACTAAAGAAGTAATACCAGTCCATAAATTGGTATCTAAACGTTCACCTTGACCCGCTGCTGCAAGTAAACGTTGCCCACCCGTACTTTGTGGTTTTTTTCTGGCAGCTTGTAAGCCAAAATTTTCTAATTGTTTTTTAGATAATTGATAAATTTCTTGCGCTTTTTCCCAAGCTAGGGACTCACTATCAGCAATAATTGGACGAAATGAAATGTTGTAATCAAGTCGGCGATCATGTTGTGCTGCCAATTGATTTAGTGTTTCAACCTGCTCTTGAGCCCCCGCTAGAGGCTCCCCCCAAAGGGCAAAAATATCAACCTGTTTTGCTGCAACGTGTAAAGCTTCTATTGAAGAACCGCCAAAATAAATTGGTAAGTGTGTTTGGAGTGGTTTAATTTCAGAATAAGCATCTACTACATGGTAATAATCACCTTCATAGCTAAAAGGTTCTTGGCTATACCATGTTTTTTTTACAACTTCGATGAACTCGGCACTACGTGCGTAGCGTTCTTGTTTATTTAAAAAATCTCCATCTTTTTTCTGATCATTATCACTCCCGCCAGAAATAACATGTAGTGCTAAACGTCCGTCCGTCAGCTGATCCAAGGTTGCCAATTTACGGGCTGCCAATGTTGGAGAAACAAAGCCCGGACGATGTGCTAGTAAAAATTTTATTTTAGACGTATGTGCAGCAGCATAGGCTGTCACTAAAAAACCATCAGCCTGATCGGACCAATAGCCACATAGAATACGGTCAAACCCTGCCTGTTCATGTGCCTGAGCAATTTTGACAATATAATTTTTATCAAAAGTTTTCGTCGCTGGAATAATTTCAGATGCCTCACGGTGCCAGATCATTCCTAAAATTTGAATTGCCATATTTAAACCCAAAGTATTTTTTATAAGAATACGACAGGTCTTAATATGTTAAAAACAAATATTAAATATATAATAATATTAAAATATGGAATACTAATGGAATGAGTGGTGCTCAAAACATTGCAGACATTAACGAAAACGTTATCTTCAATTAATACTTTTTATATTGTTTATGCTTAATAAAATTTCTTGATATTTCATTTCATCCCCATCCTAGTATGCTCTGTACTTTACGGCTCATCTCTTGGCAAATTGATTGATAGACTTCATTCAAATCGGGTTGAATCATATAAAAAAGTTGCACTGATAAATTGAAATCAGTAAGTTCGATTGAGGTAAGTTGAGCAGCATATATACTCTTTTCAAAAACTTCTTTAGGTAATAACCCTACCCCAAGACCTTGAGCCAATAAATTCATCTGCAGATTGGTTCCTGTAACCTCAATTTTTATATTAGGTAACTGACTCAATTTACGGTATTCCGATACAAGATACTGGCGAAAACCGCATCCCTCAGTATTAAGAATCCATCCTAAAGACTGACAATCGGCAAGATGCTGAACGGACATCTTTTTTAATTTTTTAGAAACAGTCGGCACAATTTGTAACTGGCCTAATATTTCCATGTTTATCTGATCATTTTGCCCATAAGTTTGAGCTGTAGTTGAAAAAATGCAATCTAGCTTTTTTTCCTTAAATTTATCTAATAAATCGATACCCCAACCTGTGCTAATTTCTAAGTTTAATGTGGGATAACTTTGCTTTAAGTCTTCTAAAATACCAGACAAGAGCGTGTCCGATAGACTTGTCGCAATGCCAATCCGTAAGTTTTGGGTCGATAATTTATAGCTGTTAACTAGTTGTCCTAATGCATCTATTTCAGCAGTAACCTGTGCACACTGCTCAAAAATTTGAAATCCTAGCTGCGTCAATTTTAAAGGGCGTGTATTACGGTCAAAAAGTTGTAATCCCAAATCTGATTCTAGATTTTGGATCCTTCTAGTAATAGCAGGTTGTGAAATACCTAATTGCTGGGCAGCCAGACTGGTAGATTGAACATTGACAAAACAAACAAAAGCTTCAATATCTTCAATTTTCATAATAGCTTAGAACTAGATTTATAAATAAAGGTTATATCCCATTATGATGATTTTTTAAGGAATAAGCAGTAGATTACTATTCATTTTATTTCATATAGGTAATGTTTTTGGCTCAAGTTATCTCTGCATGTACTCACAACTCTAATTATATATTTTTCAAAGTCTTATTTTTTATATACTTTTATACTCTAGAAAAGTTTTCTAAAAATTAGAAAAATGACAAATATTTCATCTTCTCTGACCTTATTTATATAAAATCTACGCTAGATAATTCTACGTTTTAATGTAGTGAAATGTGTTAAAATACCAACTAAAGATAGTTAATCCAATTGCTGATCTGAATACATCCTTCAAAATCCAAAAGTTCTTGTATCATGCATTTACTAATGATTTTAAAATTAAAGATAGATGTTCCCCTCTATCTTATTGTCCACTATGTTGTGCAAGAAGCTTTTAAGTGGATGAATGAAAAATTAAATACAGTATAGTAAACTGAAATTTCAATATTATTTCTATTTTTCTACAATCACTATTCAAGAATATCAATTTTAGATGAGTTTTTTTTCTTTAAGAATCTCATATCTTTTCATTAAAACTGGCAATAAATTATCAATTATTTCATTTTGATATTCATGCTTAGAATGAGGTCTAGGCAATATTGTTTTTGATAATTCATCTAAAGATATAAATGAACTGGGGAAATCAACTTCTACTTCTAACAAACCTTTTACTTCTCTACCAATATGTAATGCTGTATTGCAACAATCATTACACATAGCCGTACTTACCGTTTGTATATTTTGTTGACCATCACTTCTAAATAAATAAACTTTTTTTATTTCAAGAATCCACTGATTCTTCTTATTTTTTCTAATACACTGTATTTTTCTTAACATACAACTAGGGCAAATCCAATCATCATTATATTTCTCCCAGTCAGCTTTTTTCATTTTTTTTAAAAATTCTAAATCCTTTTGTGACGGAGCTTTATTAATTTTTGCTTCGTGCATTCTCCATGAGTTATTTGCTCCAACTATAGGCTGCCCTTCGTAAAGGTATCCATAATGAAAATATAAATCATATTCCAGCAAACCATTTAACTTATATAAATTCTCTGTACGACGCTCTAATTGCTTTGCTGTTGGTGATGAAGGTTGATACCAATCTTGTTTATTAGCAGCCATCTCTGCAAATTGATAAGCCCAATTCATTCTCAATTCAAAGGTAGGTTGGGCTTCTAACCAGATATTTCTTGCTTTATCTATATCAATTTGATGTTCAACATTTGGTTGAATAATAATAAATTCACTTATTTCATTTGGTGAAAAAGAAAAATTAAAGTTAGTTTTTACTAATTGTTTAGCTATTCCATCTGCTTTATTACAATCTGCACAAATTACTGTATTATCATAAGCTTCAAGAGCAAAAGCTATTTTAGTTGCAAACCTTTCAGAAAGTTCATCTGCTATAATTTTTTCTTTCTTTTTACATGCTCTTTCGAATAGTTTTTTTACTATATCTTTCATATGGTCATGATGCTCATGTAAATGACCTACTAAATAATTTAATTCATTTACATGTACAATTTCACTTTTTTTTCTATGACATACAGGACATGACCAATCAGTAGGTGTTATTACCCACCATTTATTCAAAAAAGCTCGAGTTGCATTAAATTTTTTAACAAGCTCTTTTGTTGTTTTAGTATATTCTGAATCTAAAAATCTTAAATCTATATTACTTAATGACTGGTGAAAATTCTCTATGTCCATTTTATTCATCATTTCAAAAACCTTTTCGTTACCTTTTATTAAATAACAAAATATTTAATTAAGAATATATTTCTACAGTTAATAAAGTTATTTAAAATTTAATATCTAAATCTAATTATACAGGCAATCCAAAGTCAGTGAATTTTCTACAGAAAAAATATTTTCTATTTATTAGTGTGGAAGCTCAAGTATATTAGTTCTTCCATTATTCTTAATTACTAAACGTGCCACCATATCATCTTTAGCAAAATCATAAACAATGATTTCTGGATGATGTAAATCTATAGCTTGGCCAATAAAAACACATGCAGCATTTGAAGCACATACAAGTAAATGAGTTCTTTGTGCACCATACTTATTCTTCAGTTCATGTAATAATTGTTGTAAACGAGCGCAGAATTTTTTCCCGCTTTCTGGATTAGGGATAGCTCCATTTCCTAGATGTTCTGGTAATGCTGTTATTTCTATAATACAGGCTCCTGATATCTTATTAAGTTGATTAGCCTTTTCCTTGATTGGCTCAGCTATTGCAGTAAAGTTTATACAAATTACTATATCATCATTTTGTGTAAGAGAATCAAGTCCTGTAATTTCATAAAAAGCATCGACAACATTTTCATGTGGCCATAACCAACTACTACTATCGCGATATCGCAACATAGGAGTAAATTCATTTTTATTACCTAATAAACTTCCTAAACCTATTAGAGCAGGCATAGGTCCAAATGCAAAGAGTGCAGCCTTATATCCTTCCCGTTTAGTTCCTTGAAGGATTTGATCAGCTTCTTCCTGAATAAGTTCAATTAAATCTTCATTAAATTTTTCAGGTCTTTTTCTATAAGGAGTGTTACTGTCGGTTAAACAACGCTCTTGACCTTTTATTCTAGCTTTCAATAGAGATAAACTAGACGCGATATCTTTTAACTGGGGATTAGAAACAAACTGTCCATTTACAGGCCATAATATTGTATATACTGGAACTGCTTCAAAACGAAGTCCATTCAGAAGACTTTCTGTTAAATCACAAAATTCTTTTCTCATTAGTGCTAGAGTTGTGGCTGGATAATCTGCTGCTGCAACTTTATCAATCAGGCGATGGTGTTTATCACACAGTAGTAAAACATTATGAGGTTCATTAGATAGTGCTTCGGATAGATAAGGTATACCCCGCTCACCACCTTCAGCAGATGCAACATTATGTGCCAAATAAGAGAAATTTCCACCGTTCCCCGTTAAGAAATCATACTGTAATGGTTCTCCACAACCAAGAAACATGCATCGACCATGACTATCACTCCATACTTTATCTTTCGTCGCTTTGTTAAAGTCTTTCCCTCGACCAAGCTTATTTGAATGGTTAAAATAGGATGTAAGGAAATCAAACACTTGTTGACTATTATTGAGATGTGTTGATATTGCATCACACTCATCCCAAATAATTTTTAAATTTTCTATATTTTCGATATCTTCTTTGCTTAAAATATTAGCTTGCCAAAAACGTAAATCAATTGGTTGATTAGTTTCGTTTATAATATCTATACATTTCCCGCATTCTTTTATATCTAGATTTAGGCGAAGGGCTCCACAAAGAAAAGTATCTTTAAATAAGAGAATAATAAGATTTCTTCTGGTTTCATCACTAAGTAATCCAATTTTATCCCATTTGATAAATTTTTTAATATCATTCATATAAAATTGAACTTTTTCTAATTCTTCAAATGGCATATCCATTGCCTGATTAAAAATTTTTGTAGCTACTGTAGTCATATTAAATATCCTTATTTTCAATAATAAGAGATCGGTCGATAAATTTATTATTCATATATATGACAATTTTTATTTGTTTTAATCCAACAATGATGAAAAATAAACTTCTGTCAAGATTACGTTTTAAACATCTTTTCCAATCCTGATAATCTACATGAGATGGAATTGGAATAGTTTGAGGATGGCTATGCCAAGTTCCTAGATAAATGGTACTTCCATTGGAGTCCATATATGCTTTATCTACTATTTGTTGGTGTCTAGGATCTTTCATTATAAAGCTATATTTTTTTCTAATGTCCTTCGACATCGGTACAGTTGCACTCTCAATCCAGTAATGATTACTATCAAGGTCTTTAGTGCCAACAAGTACTCCACAAGCCTCTGTATCATATTGATTTATTTGACGATATTTGAGCCACAGGTCGTAGACTGAATTCGAAATAGATAAATCTAAATCATGGAAAGAAATGTGAAAATATTTATCATACATTGCAAATATCACATCCTGAATTTAAAAGAGGTAATACTTCAAGTGGCTTTGTAAAAGCTTGATAACGATCCGTTAGTTCGAAGCCATTGCTGATAACATCTGTAGGGCTTCCTTTCCAACTTACTTTAGATGATTCAGTGATTTCGCCTAATAAGAATCCAGATGCTAAGCCAGATGCAATTAGAGCTGTTTGGATGGCTGTTAGATTACTATATGGTAGAAAAGCATTACCACAGCCAGCCATATTTTTTGTTAAGCGTTGATCTGATTTTAAGAAGTTAAGGTTGGATACCAACCCTCTAGAAAATTCTAAAGAATCTACATACGCACATCTCAAACATCCTTCACTATCAGGTATATCTAAGATTGCGTGCCCACCAATGCCATACCCTTCAACCCATGTATTAATTATTGCTGTTTCAATTTCATTTTTGATACAGAAATCATGAAAGATGCGTTCTTGGGTAGGTGAACCAATGGCAATAATGACAAGATCGAAACTATTAAGAAGGTTTTCATCTCTTAAATCTAATAGTCCACAGAATTTTTGAGCCGTATCAAGCCACGGATACTTCATTTGTAATTCTAATATTAAGCCGTAAGTTTTAGGCCAATTTACGTAGGTAGTTGGCAAGCTATGGCGATATAAATTATCGAGTGAGAGTGATTCTGGATCTACAAGCGTTAAATATCCGATACCAGTTGAAGCGAGCTGATTTGCAATTTGGCTGCCGACACTACCACATCCTACAAGTAACACTTTCTTATTTTGTAGTGATATATCTGCACCGCTACGAGGAATAATTCGTTCTTTATTAAACAGTCGAATATCCATCGCTTTTATATCCCAAAATTCTAAATTTTTGGTATTTAATGGAAAATTCTTTTTACCTTTAATGTCTTTTTTGAGTAAAAAGTGCAAACCAAACCATGTTTTTCCTGAATCGGTTTCAGCATTAAAAATAATCCAGAAAGAGTGATCTCTATATTGGCCCAAAGTATAAGTAAGTTGGTCACGTATTGATGGGGCAATGAAATCTAATACTTTTATATACCAATCAATTAAATCACTCTTTCTCCATGGGGCAGGAATCAAATTTTGAAGAGGAACTATACAACCTGTACCTACTGAAACACCCCGTCCTTTGATTTGATTATTGATTAAAGAGTAATTTGAATTCTGGTTATAACCTTTTGGAACTCCAAAGTGATAAGAGTCTAGACCATATTTATCATTTTTCTTTTTAGGTGGAAAAACATCAATCACTTCAAAATTACCAGCATCAGATAGGCAAAGAAAATTGGCGTATTCCTGTTCTCGAATTTGATACCATCCAGCTAAAAATTCACGTAATAATTCTTGTTCATTCCACTCTTGATCAGATAGGCATTGTTTCAGTAATGCTATATGTCGTTTTAATGACTCTTCAAATGCAAGTTCAGGTACTTCGTAATTGATAGAAACGGAATCAGGTACATTAACACATATGGAAGCAACTCCTAATTTATCTAATGAAAGTGTATGTGCTAATCGTGGAAATGCTTCTGGTTTTTGGAGAACAAAAGATGGCATTTCTTTAAGTTCATCAACATTAATGTGAATGAGGGAGACTTTATAACCTGAAATTTCACATTCAACTTTAATAGCTGGTAATAAACAAAACTCTATTGCGACTACATTGTATCCGCGAGTAGTTAAGTGTTGAATAATAGTCTGATAATTCATGCGCCTTGAGAGGTCCCTACAGCTCCAGAAGTTGCAAATACAGCTTTACGTGTAGCAGAAGCATTATTTGTAGCCTCTGGGAAATCATCACCAAATTGACCAATAAGCAGCGAACATTGTTTAGATTCATCACTTTCATCAATGACTGTTTGAAGTGATGTATTTAGATTGGACAGTCTGTTTCTAAATCTTGTACCAGTAGTCAAACTACTCCCATGAAAGATGTCCCGATATGGCGAAACTGGAAGACTAACTTGAACTTTCCATTGATCGTCTGGATAAGAAATAAAATATCCAGACCAATTAAGAATGGAATTTAAAGTATTTTTCAAGGCTATTAAGTCATTTGGACAACCTTCTGAATCAATACTAGGTTTAAAGTGCTGTTTAATCATGACGGTCAAGCCAATTGAGTAAATCTTTCTGCTTACATCATGACTAAACTTTAGATTTCTCCATCGTTTTAGATATCTAACTAATCTACGAAATTGATATAGCTTTTGAACTTCATATTCCCCAAAAAACGAAGAATCATTTACCCAATCAATTAGAGCCAATGGAGCTGAATCAGACCATATCTTATTCTCAGCATTAGAATCTTTTTTCCCTACCGCTAGTTGATAACTTCCCCAAGAAGTTTTTCTATAGACTGGGATATCAATATGTAAATCTTTAAATTTGTAGTCAGCAGTAACACAAGGTTTTTTAATTTTTGCATTGTGAAATCCACGATCTTCTAGAATATCGAGAATTACTCTTTTAACTATTACAGGATCATCTGGCGCATCATCATGGTTAATAACAATTGCCCGATCTATATCAAAATCCTTGTCTTTCTCCTTAATGCCTGTGAAAGTAGCTAAAGAACCTTGTACAAAATTTTCAATAACAGAATAACCATTCTCTTTAAACTTTGTTTTGATTACATTCGTGATACTCTCATCTTTCTCCCGTGCTTCTTTATAGGCCTCATCTTGACGAGTAAGTTGGATCCGTTGATTAAAAATATTAAATTTGCTTTGAAGACTCATATCTTTCACCTAGAAGTTTCAAACAGAAATTACCTTATGCACATAGTCAACGTAACTTAGCTACTTATTTGAAATATATGCATTTGATATTAATTATCTAAAGAGTTTAAAACAATTTTAACAAGAAGTAGATAGATTGGTTATGCTCTACGCCACAATTTGACGTAGTAATTTTATTTGACCTAATTTATCTATTTCTGCCCCTTCTAACTCTTATTTTTTAATTATTTCTCTAAGGCTAAAGATGCTGTTTTTCAATTATTTTCTCTAACTCAATTAAAAAATCTAAATTATGAACTACCTATAACTTTTATGAGATTAAAAGTTAATATTGGAATCTAGAAAAGTTAATATTATGCTTATAAAGATCTATGACTATCTATAGTAGAATTCATCATAATTTGGAAAATATCATTTTTATGAGTTTCAGATATGTCAATTACAATCATTATAGGTGAACGTGATATTGCTCAAGCAGCTGCCAAAGTACTTCGAGATACCTTCGTTAAAGCTGCAAGTAATGGAAAAATACTTTATGTAGAGAATGATATTCTTTGGAGTAAGACTCCAGAAGATGATCAACCAGTTTTTATTAAAAAATTAACTGGAAGAAATCCTAATCTTTCCAAAAAAATTACTAATCGCAGAAAATTTAAGATTAAAAAAAGACATGATAGATGATAACCAATTAATCAACTACTTAAGTTTATTTTATACCACTAGTTTAGTTAAAGATTCCAAGCTCAGAATAGACCCATAGCCCCACAATAATTATCGTAGAATCAAATAATTAAAAACATTCTATATCATTAATAATTTCTCGTATAAATATGACTTTAGTTTCCAGTTCTATTATTTTTTTAGAAATATACAGATCATACTTTTTTAAGAATTTTTCAAAATCAGGATGTTTATTGGTAATATCTTGAAGAAGAATTTGCTCTACTTTGATTCTCTGTAATGATTTCTCGATAATATCTTGCTCGATAGCTAGTACTTCTTTTATTCTCTCTTGCTGGATATTTTCCTTATGTAACTTAAGTCGTGGAGCCTCACTATATCTATATATCCTATTGTTCTCGACTTTCTTTTCACGATTTAAATATTTACACTCCACTAAAATAGCTAGTCCTCTGTAGACTAACTGGCGGTCCTTGTCTCCTATATTTTTCCTTTTACTAAAAATGGCTTGGACAAAGTCATTTGCTCTCCAATTCAATATTTCATTACTCTCAAGGATTTCAAAAAATTCATGGTAAAAGGGTAAGGTCAGTTTAGACATACAGATATAAGATCAACAATTGAAATAGAAAATGAACAATAGGCTACTTAGCTAAAGTATAGATAAGCATAGGAAAGTATTGGTCTTCCCTACGCTTTATTAAGGTTTAAATCGAAGCAAATTAGCGATATGTCCGAATTAAATTATTTTCCAAATAACGGTTGGTATAATTATTTTCAAACCAACGCATCATATCTGCACCAAAGTAAATATTGGTATATATACGGCTATCGACTCCAATTGCCGAGATGGTTTGCCAAGAACGAGTCATAATCGCAATTGGACTGCCTTTTTTATCAAATTCAATTAAAGCTGGATCTATATCATAACGATTAGATGCCCCATTAAAGGCTGTAATCGCTTGTCTTAAATTATTGTTAAGTGATGCATTTACATCTTTCTTATATAAACGAACTTCATTACCTCTAGCTAATGCCTGCTCAATAAAAAGTTGTGCAGCCAAGTCCTTTTCTGAAACATAAATACCATTATTAATTCTACGGTTTGCTTCTGAAAAATTAGCTTGGTGAGTAATATATTTTTCCAGAAATATAGCATCGAAAGTTCTTTTCTCTAGTTTGTACTTATCCTTTAATAAAGCTGAGTTTAGAGTGATGACTTTATTATTACCTTCTGAAGAAAGTACCAAGAACTTATTGCGGATATTTTCATCCCGCATATCATTCCAAACCTTGACCGTACCATTACTCACCCACCCATCATAAGCTTGAACACCCTTAGAAATTGTTTTTACGGTTGAATTTGCAGCTTCCTGCATTTGTTGGCAACCGACTAAAGTCAAACTGAAAAAGGTAATTATACTTAGTGGAATCTTGCTCATTTTTAATTCACTTAAAACATTAGAAATGAGGATTATAATCCGTGGACTATTAAACCGCAAAAAATAATAGTTCTATTCTTTATGTGAATAGAATTTATGCGAGATTTATCTATAAAAATTGGACAATTAATTCGTCAAAAACGTAAAGAGAAACAAATCAGTCAGGAAAAATTGGCACTACTCTGTAACATAGATCGTAGTTATCTTGGTCGAATTGAAAGAGGTGAAGTCAATATTACGATATTAAAATTGTATGAGATTTCTGAAGTCCTAGATACTAATGCAAAAGAGTTACTACCTGACACCTAATGGAAAATTTTTAATTTATTTATCATGATATTCATTAATCTTTCTCTGCAAATAATGCTTCGATTTCATCCCAATCAGGTAAAATATGCTTCTTTTGCACAACTTCAAACTGTAATCCAACCTCATCCAATATACGCTCAAAGATATCAAAAGGTCCTGTAAAACGGCCATTTTCAATTTCAGATATGGTTGTTTTATTAATTTTCGTCAATTCAGAGACCTTCTGTTGCGTATAACCTTTGTTTTTTCTTGCTTCTTTTACTTTTTCACCTATCTGACCTCTATGTACCATCGTAATCTTCCCATACAAAGTTAGCTATATGGCTAACATACTATAAAAAATGACTAAAGTTAGCTATATAGCTAACTTAAAAAGATCTAATGATCTAGATTGATATACTAGAAAACACAAATTAAATTTTCAAAATAATAGTTTTTAAAAAAGATGATAGTTACACTCTTCAATTGCTGTAATAAAGTATTGGCTATGTTTACACGCTACTTATCCCATACCCAAGGACATATTTTTGTCGTAGGTGATATACACGGTTGTTATTCTCTTCTAATGCAGAAATTAGGTGAACACAATTTTGACTTTGATAATGATCTACTCATATCAGTGGGCGACCTAATAGATAAAGGTCCCGAAAATATCGATTGTCTAACTCTTATCAACCAACCGTGGTTCACTATGGTTCGAGGAAATCATGAGGAAATGTGTATTTTAGGGCAATCTGATCTTAGAATTAGAGATATACATTTAAGAAATGGTGGTGAATGGTTTTACTCATTATCACAGAATAAACAGGTAGAAATTTCTTCCATCTTCTCTCAACTTCCTATTCTTATCGAATTGAAAACTTGTAATAAAAAGATTGGTTTTGTTCATGCAGATATAGATAGCAATGACTGGGAATTATTCAAGAAAGATGTTGAGCAAGGTAATTATCATATCTCTGGCGTACAGTCTTCTTATCGAAGAGCATTATGGGGAAGAGAGCGTATCCGCCACTATTGTGAAGATTTTGAAACTATACAGAATATAGATGAGGTCTACTTAGGGCATACCATTGTAAAAGCACCCGTCCAATTAGATAACTGTTTTTATATCGATATTGGTTCTTTCTGGAGTAAAGATCTATATATAAAAAAATTAATTTGAGTTAATTGCAAACAATAGAGCCGGCTTTTAACTTGGAAAACTATACTCAATGAGAATTTTTTATAAAATAAAGTTTTAATAATATTAAATAATTAATAAAATGCTCACTTCGGTTTTTATACATTAAATTTCATATATATAAATGCAATTTAGCATCTATGTTGTTGATAATTAGATATATAAAAATATTTTATATAATTTCAACTAGAAAGAATATGAAGCCCTTTTATTTTTTTTGTCCTGAGTAAAAAAAGCCGATATAAAACTTATCGGCTTTTTTAAGATTTATATCTTATTTTAAAAAACCACTTACAAGATTCATGACATTTTGAATATCTTGGTTTGCTTCTTGATGATCAGTACTGTCACCTTGAGGTGTTAAAGAGTCAATGACCTGAGGTAAGACGGATGCGATTGCACTATAAACTTGTTCTTTGGGCGCTTGAGCTTGCTCGGCAACTTGTTCAATGTCAGCTGGGTTAAATAGACTCTGTAACTGTTGGGTTGGAACTTCGCTATTACTTTGATTTGGATCAACCCAGCTTTGAACCTGACTTCCTAAACCAGCCCCTTTCAACTTTTCTAATGCAGCTTGTAAACCACCTTGTTGCTGTACCCAACCTAAAATTAAAGGCACAACTGCAATTAATAAACTTTGTACGCCGCCACCTGTTTGAGGTGTATTGTTATTGCCAGTCACTTGCCCTAGTACAGAACCTAATACTCCTCCAAGGCCACCTTGAGCGCCAGAAGAAGTATTGCCCCCCATTTGTCCTAGTACTGAACCTAAAATTCCACCTAAACCACCTTGACTTGATGCTTGCTGATTCCCACCTAAAGCCTGCTTAACCAAAACTTCTACAATGTTGCTTAAATTAGTCATGTGTAACTCTTATGTATGGTTTATACATGAGCATACGCGGATTCTTGATAAGACAGCAAAAGCCAAATTGTTAAATTTTGAAAGAGATTTAGGGCTCTTTTACCAGCGGAATTTATTCCAGTTTTCCGGGTTCGCCCAGAACTTTGAATTAAACCAGTCTGGAACATGTTTATAAGTCAATATATTAAAT
>MTET01005048.1_pt1 | contig 52227 bp, 52 predicted proteins | sample 1042671 | NCBI WGS metagenome assembly MTET01 (sample SAMN06185814, study PRJNA358809) | soil metagenome | isolation source: garden soil control | place: India | collected 2015-05-23
GCGAATACTGACAGGGCGAAGGCGCGGCTGGCGCCGCGCCTTCGCCCGATGGGTAGCCTGCCTGGCTGGGGGCTAGGCTGGCCTATGGATCATTTCTTCGCGACTTTGATATCGGTGTCTTCCAGGTCCCAGGTGTCGGCCGTCTTGCCCTCGTCGCGCAACTGATACTTCAGCACGCGTCCCTGCGGATTCTTCGGCAGGCTGTCGCGGAACTCGATATAGCGCGGTAGGGCGTAGTAGGGCACCGAGTCGGTCGCCCAGTGGAACAGCTCCTCCGGTGTCAGCTGGGCCTTCTGGTGCAGCACAGCGGTCACTTTAACGTCATCCTCGCCCTTATCGGAGGGCACGGCATGCACCGCAACCTCTGCGAGGTCCGGATGGACAGCGAAGGCTGCTTCCATCTCGAAGCTGGAGATGTTCTCGCCACGTCGACGCAGGTAGTCCTTTTTGCGGTCGACGAAATAGAAGAAGCCTTCGTCATCGAACTTACCGATGTCGCCAGTGTGGAACCACATGTTGCGCATTAGCTTGAGGGTATCCGCGGGACGGTTCCAGTAGCCCTGGAACATGATGTCCGGGCGCAGTGGGCGCAGCACGATTTCACCGGGGGTATTGGCAGGCAGTTCCTGGTCGTTGTCGTCGACGATGCGCACGTCGAAATCCGGGATGCGCTTGCCGGAAGACCCGGGAGCTGCATACTCGCCCGCTGCCAGAGAGGTAATCACACAGGCTTCGGTCAGGCCGTATCCGTTGCCGCCGACCAGCTTGGTGCCGAAGCGCTCGCGCCAGATCTGTTTGGTTTCTTCGGTGTAGGGGTTGCCGCGTGCGGTATGGATCTGTCCACGGCAGCGTTTCATCGCGTCGTTGTCCGGCGCCTGGGCCAGCAGGCCACCCATGCCCCCCAGGATCGAGGCGATGGTCGCCCCGGAACGCTCGACTTCCTGCCAGAAGTTGGAGACCGAGAAGCGTGGCAGGATGGCGGCCCGAGCGCCGACCAGGATGCTGGCGATGATGCTGACGCACAGGGCGTTCATGTGGAACAGCGGCAGTGGTGTGATGGTTATGTCGTTTTCGTTGGCCGGGCCGGCGCGCAGTTGTAGGCGTGCCAGGTTACACATGAAATTGTAGCTGATCATGCAGCCTTTCGATGGGCCGGTGGTGCCGGAGGTGTAGATCAGGCAGGCAAGGTCGGAGGGTTGTGGCTTGCTGGTGAAAGGCGTGTCGTCCTCGCCGCGGAAGTCATCCAGAGCGGCAACCGGAATCCTGCAACTGGCCGACTCTGTCCGTTCACCGCGGTAGAGGATTTGGCTGACCTCGCTGAGCTGGTCGGCCAGGGGGAGGAGGCGCGGCAGATAGTCGATCTCGCAGATGACCAGGTGGGTTCCCGTGTCAGCGATCTGGTGGCGCAGGAATTCGCCTTTGAGTGCGGTGTTGATCGGCACACTGACCGCGCGGAGCTTGTTGATGGCCAGCCAGCAGACGACCGCATCGATGTTGTTGTCCAGCATGGTCAGCACGGTCTCGCCTGGCTTCACGCCCAAGGCGGCCAGAGCATGGGCCATGCGGGTGGAAAGCGAGTCAACTTTCGCATATGTGTATAGATTCCCACTGAAATCCAGCAGGACTCTGTCCGGATGCCTTGCAACCGCTCGGTCGAGTGCTGCGATGACGGTGTCTCTCTCGCCTACGGACCAGGTATCCGGATGACCGATGCCACTCATAGCTCATCTCCTTTGGAGGCCTTCCCCGCTGTGGGATGGCAAATTTTATTTTGGTGGGAGAATGCCATTCTAAATTCAAATTCGTCGCTTGTCTTCAGCTAAGATTTGAACAAATCCATGTGGTACTGCCTATATCCTGTGCTAATGTGACGAAAATTTACCAACTGAGAATCCCTATCAATGTCAAGGAATGCTGCGAAGCCCAGTAAAACAGAGCCTGTCGCTCCGGTCAGGAGAAAAAATGCCTCTCTAGAGAAGCCCTCTGTGGCGGTTGAGCAGGCTGTTCAGAAAAATGGCCGCGCGTCATCGGTGGCTGGGGTCAAGGTGAAGCCCAATCGGCGTTCCGAGGAAACCATTGGCAGTATCCTCGCGGCTACCGAGGAGGTGGTGCTGCGCTCGGGGGCGGACAGGATATCGATTCTGGATGTTTGCCAAGTGGCGGGGGTGTCGCGGGGCACCTTCTATCGCTATTTCTCATCCCAGGAAGACCTCCTGGATACCTTCTCCCGGCACAAGCGGGACAGCTTCCATAGCTCCCTGTCCCGGGCCCTGGAGGATATAGCCGATCCTGACGCGCGACTAAATGCGCTGATCGCCTACCTCGACAACTATCTCGAGCAGAGTCGCGCACGTCGTCTGCTGGTAGTGGCGCCTGAGTATGCGCTGAGCTTCTTTCGGCGCATATTCCATGACTCCATCGTGCGCTTTCAGGATCTGCTGGGTATTGTCTTCGACGAGTGGGACGCTCGGCTCGGGGTTAAGCTCGATCGTGAACTGATTTGCGAAATGGTCATTCGCTATGTACTGAGCGAGATCCTTGTGCCGGAGGGTAGCGGTCGCCGTCTTCTCCCTGTTCGCGTTAGAAAGCTCGTTGCCGCTCTGACCATAGGCTCCACCTCCCGCTCTCGTCGTTGATCCGCCTGCGCTCCCGGCTGCCCTCCGAGTGAGGGTGGCCGCTCCTCCTCTCTACTCCGCGTCACACCCCTTCCTCTTCCTTCGTCCTCGGCTGGTTTCCCTGTCGGGGCTTGCGTACGTCTGCTGCAAGGCCCTGGCATGGGCTTTTTCGTCTGTCTCAAAAAATAAATTGAACAGATTTTTGATTTATGATCATTTTAAACTTATTCTCTGCCTTGAATCAGGCCGATACACATCTGTATGTGTGCATATACGGCTGGAGAGGCGCGCTGCGAGCGCCGCATTACACAACCACAAAAAATGTCATCTCAGAGGTACCGCACCATGCTCATCGACCTTCATGCTCATGCGCCTCATCCCGACTACTACAACCAGCATCCCTATTGGGGGCCTGCTTTCGAGTCCCAGCCCGATGGTGATATCAAGCTGCGTGTAGGTGACTGGATCCTGACCCTTGGGGCTCCGGAGCGTAAGAAGGCGCTGCGCGAGGCGCATGCCCGCGGCGAGACGCTGAATGTTGCCGAGTACATGGCTAAGTGGCGCGACCCGAACCACCGCCTCGCGGCAATGGATGCTGCTGGCCAGAGTGCTCAGGTGCTGTCGGTGCCGAGCCATTGCTACATGTACTGGGCCGAGGCCGAGTTCGCTGTGCCCTTCGCCCGCAAGGTCAACGACGTGCTGGCTGGATACTGCTCGGCTGCGCCCAATCGCCTGATGTTCTGGGCTCATGCTCCGTTGAACGTACCGCATGAGGCGGCCAAGGAAATCCGCCGTGCCTGTACCGAACTGGGGGCCAAGGGGCTGGTAGCTGGCGGTTCCAACTTCGGCGGAATGGAGTTCGATTCCCCCGAGCTGTATCCGGTCTGGGAGGCGCTGTGTGATCTTGACCTGCCGATTTTCGTGCATGGTTACAACCAGTCCGTGACCTGGGGCAAGCAAGCCAATACCGACCGCTTCGAAACCACCGCCATCGTCGGCATGAACTACGATGAAACCAAGTGCCTCTGGTATCTGATCAATGGCGGCGTGCTGGATCGCTTCCCGAACCTGAAGGTTTACATCACCCACGGCGGGGGCTTCGCTCCCTACCAGTTGGGACGCTTGGCGCAGACCAACCCGAACCTCGACGTCTATCACAACAAGAAGCCTTTCCTGGACTATCTGTCCAACTTCTACTTCGACGTGGAATTGCATGAGCTGCCGATGCGCCAGGCTCTGGTCGACATCATCGGTGCGGATCGGATTCTTTACGGTTCCAATTTTGGTGGCAGCGATGCCGTGCGCCATGACCTGACTGAAGGGCTGCGCCTGTCGGACGAAGATCTGCAGAAGATCCGCTGGAAGAATGCTTGCGAGCTGCTGCACATCGACCCGGCGAAATTGGGCAAGGTAGGTGCCTGATGAAGCTGGCACGCTGCTCTTACTTCGAGACTGGCTCGTTCTGGGCGGTGGTCGATCCTGAGCGGGGCGAGGTGCACACTATCGCCGGCGAGTTTTCCTCTTGGGCGCCTGCCGTGGCTCGTGGGGCTGGAATCAGTGCGCTACGGCTTTCCGGTTCGACACTGCCGTTGTCCAAGGTGCGCTTGCTTCCACCGATCGATCCGGTTAACCGGGTAGTGGTGGCTGGGGCCAACTACGCCAAGCATCTGGCCGAGGACTTCGGTCTTGCCAGCCCGCCACAGCCAGTAGCCTTCCTGAAGGCCTACGGCGCTCTGATCGGCGCCCATGACCCGATCCGCTATCCGCCCTTGACCGAGGAACTCGACCATGAGGTCGAGCTGGTGGCGGTAATCGGCAGTGCCGAGATCGATCTGGAAGACCCGCTGGCCTGCGTGCTGGGCTACACGGTCGGCAACGACGTCAGTGCGCGCGATCTGCAGCGTAGCGGCCCGGCCGGTATCGGCATGGACCTGTTCGCGGCCAAGAGTCAGGACCGTACTACTGGCCTGGGGCCCTGGATCGTCACCAAGGACGAATTCCCCGCCGGTTCGCCCAAACTGCGTCTGACCCTCAAGGTAAATGGCGAGACCCGTCAGGACGGCTCGACCGCCGAAATGACCTGGGATGTCGGCCAACTGATCCGCTTCGTCCAGCAACGTTCCAGTTTCGCCTGTGGCGACGTGCTGTTCACCGGATCGCCGGCTGGCGTCGGCATGGGGACGGGACTGTTCCTTAATCCGGGGGATGTGGTCGAGGCGACCATTGAAGGCATAGGCACGTTGCGCAACGTGGTGAGCGAGAAATCCCGCGTCTAAATCGAGAGCGAAACATGAGCATTGATAAAGAAGAAAAAATCGTAGTGGTAGGTGCTGGCCTGATGGGGACCGGCATTGCGCATGGATTCGCCAGTTCCGGCTATCCCACCGTACTGGTGGACACCAATGCAGAGTCGCTGGCCCGTGCCAGGGACAATATCGGCAAGATTCTCAGCGACGGCGTAGCGCTCGGTAAGGTTTCCGCCGAGTCGGCAGAGGCGTCTCTGGCGCGCTTGGCCATCAGTGGTGACCTGAGTGAGGCTGCGCGAGGCGCCGACTGGTTGGTGGAAACGGTCTCCGAGAGGCTGGAAGTGAAGAAGGCGGTGGTCGCCCAAGCCGAGCCCCTGCTGGCGCCCGACGCAATCATCGCCACCAACACCTCGGCGCTCAGCGTGACTGAGATCGCTGCGTCGCTGGCCGCTCCCGAACGGGTGATCGGCATGCACTTCTTCAATCCGGTGCACAAGATGAAGCTGGTGGAGCTGGTGCGTGGTCTGGCGACCAGCGACGAAGTGCTGGTGCGAACGCGGGCTCTGTGCGACGCCATGGGCAAGACCTCAATTGTGGTCAACGAGTCCCCGGGACTGACTACCAGCCGCATGTCCGCGCTGCTCGGCAACGAGGCCATGTATATGCTGCAAGAGGGTACGGCCAGTGCGGAGGACATCGATACCGCCCTGCGTCTGGGCTTCAATCATCCCATGGGCCCACTGGAGCTGGGTGATCTCACTGGCTGGGATACCCGCTTGTCGGTGCTGCGCTACCTGCATCAGACTCTGGGCGAGAAATTCCGTCCCTGCCCGCTGATCATCAAGATGGTTGCCGCTGGTCGCCTGGGTCGCAAGACCGGACATGGTGTCTATCGCTACGAAGATGGCAAACGGGTTCCGGGTTCCGGGCTCAAGGCGAGTGCGCTATGAAAGACATCGTGATCGTCGATGCGCTGCGTACGCCGATTGGTCGTTTCCGTGGCAGCCTGGCCGGTGTGCGTGCTGATCACCTGGGGGCGCTGGTGATCGGCAAACTGTTGGAGCGCGTCGACCTGTCGCCCGCGTTGGTCGATGACGTGATCTTTGGCTGTGTTACCCAGATCGGCGAGCAGTCGGCCAATATAGCGCGCACCGCGCTGCTTGGTGCCGGTTGGCCGGTAACCATTCCCGGCCTGACCATCGACCGCAAATGCGGATCTGGCGAGGTGGCGGTGCATCTCGCCGTCGGTGCTATCGCAGCCGGCTGCGCCGACATCGTGGTCGCTGGCGGGGCGGAGAGCATGAGCCGGGTGCCCATGGGCAGCAACCGCGAAATCCATGGCGAAGCCTTCGGCTGGATGGCGGCTGAGCGCTACGAGCTGACCAGTCAGGGCGAGGCCGCCGAGCGTATGGCTGATAAGTGGTCGCTCAGCCGTGACGAGTTGGACGACTATGCTTTCGCCAGCCATAGCCGCGCGGCGGCGGCGGCGGATGCCGGGCACTTCGCCAACGAAATCGTCGAGGTGCCGGTCGAAACCCTGCGTGAGCACGGCTTGAGCGAACCTGTGACGTCACTGCGTGGCGACGAGACCATTCGCCGTGACACGTCGCGGGAAAAGCTGTCGACTCTGAAGACCAGCTTTCGCCCGGAAACCGGGCGCATCACCGCCGGTAACTCCTCACAGATTTCCGACGGCGCGGCGGCGTTGCTGCTGATGTCGGCGGAAACGGCTGAGCGCCTGGGGCTCAGGGCGCGCGCGCGGATTCGTGCCTTCACCACCGTCGGCTCCGATCCGACGCTGATGCTCACCGGGCCGATCGCCGCTACCTACAAGGTGCTGGAGAAGGCCGGCCTGGGTATCGACGACATCGACCTGTTCGAGGTCAACGAGGCCTTTGCTTCGGTACCGCTGGCCTGGATGTGCGAAACCGGCGTGTCGCACGAGCGGCTCAACGTCAATGGCGGGGCTATCGCCCTGGGTCACCCACTCGGTGCCAGCGGCGCGCGGTTGATGACTACGCTGCTCAACGAGTTGGAGCGGCGCGGCGCCCGCTATGGACTGCAGGCAATCTGCTGTGCTGGCGGTATGGGTACGGCGACCATCATCGAGCGCCTCGATTGAGTATGTCGCGGATTCCTATGGTGCCGCTGGAGGAAATGCCGGCTGGACTGCGCGATGCCATTTCTCGGGGGCGGGCAAGCGGCATGCTCAGCTCCAGCAGGCCCGTCCAGGTCTGGGCGCACCGCCCGGCTCTGGCGCAGGCCTGGCTGGAGCTAATGAGTGGTTTCTATCGGGATAGCCTGCTTGATGAGCGGCTACGCGAACTGGTGCGCCTGAAGATCGCCAGCATCACCACCTGTCAGGCCTGCCAACTGGCGCGTAAGTCCGACACGGTCAGCGAAGAGGATATTGCCTGTCTGGCGACGGACAGCGATCGCTTCGCGCCGGCCGAGCAGGCGGCCCTGCGTTTCGCAGAACTGTTCGCCGCTGACTACATGGCCATCGATGACGAGCACTATGCCCGCCTGTCGGAGTTCTTCACCTGCGCGCAGGTGGTCGAACTCAATATGTACTGCGCCCTGATGCTGGCCGGCGGCCGCATGACTTATGTCCAGCAGGCCTATTGATCTTGTTGCTTGTAGCCACTCGATCTCACGGGATGTCTTGAGTAGTTAGTCAAAATGTAAAAAAACGTCCAATAGTGGTCGATGGATGCCTAAGATGGCCGGTAATACGCGGCCCTTCCAGGCCACGTATTCCAACAATGCACAATAAGAAAGGAGACGCCTATGTCCGGCCCAGCACACAGCAATCTGGAGCAGGTCTTCGCCAACGTCGCGAGCAATTACCGTGGTGCCGACGTCGACCTGCACGCGGTGTATCGCGAGATGCGCGAAAAATCCCCCGTCCTCCCGGAGAACTTCATGGCACGCCTGGGCGTACCATCGATTGCCGGGCTTGATCCGAACCGACCTACTTTCACGTTGTTCAAGTACGACGACGTCATGGCGGTGATGCGCGATGCGACCAACTTCACCAGCGGCTTCATAGCCGAAGGGCTTGGCTCGTTCTTCGATGGCCTGATCCTTACCGCGATGGACGGCGAGGCGCACAAGAACATCCGCAGCCTGCTGCAGCCAGTGTTCATGCCTGAGACGGTCAATCGTTGGAAAGAAACCAAGATTGATCGGGTCATCCGCGAGGAGTACCTGCGGCCCATGGTGGCCAGCAAGGGGGCGGATATAATGGAGTTCGCCCTGTACTTCCCTATTCGTGTGATCTACTCGCTGATCGGCTTCCCCGAGGACCGCCCCGAGGAAATCGAGCAGTACGCCGCCTGGGCGCTGGCCATCCTGGCTGGACCGCAGGTCGACCCCGAGAAGGCTGCGGCCGCGCGCGGCGCGGCGATGGAGGCCGCGCAGGCGCTCTACGACGTGGTCAAGGTTGTGGTGGCGCAGCGTCGCGCCGAGGGTGCCACAGGCGACGACCTAATCTGCCGGCTGATCAGGGCCGAGTACGAAGGCCGTTCGCTGGACGATCACGAGATCACCACCTTCGTCCGTTCGCTGCTGCCGGCGGCCAGCGAGACGACTACGCGTACCTTCGGCACGTTGATGACACTGCTGTTGGAGAGACCTGAGCTGCTGGCGCGCATCCGTGAGGATCGTAGTCTGGTTGGAAAGGCCATCGACGAGGCGGTGCGCTATGAGCCTGTAGCCACCTTCAAGGTACGCCAGGCGGCCAAGGACGTGGAAATTCGCGGCGTGGCCATTCCCAAGGGGGCTATGGTCTCGTGCATCGTCACCTCGGCCAATCGCGACGAGGACGCCTTCGAGAATGCCGACACCTTCGACATCGACCGCCGCGCCAAGCCGTCGTTCGGCTTCGGTTTCGGTCCGCACATGTGCATCGGCCAGTTCGTCGCCAAGACGGAAATCAATTGCGCGCTCAACGCCATCCTCGACCTGATGCCGAACATCCGCCTGGACCCCAACAAGCCGGCTCCGGAGATCATCGGCGCGCAGCTGCGTGGTCCTCATCACGTACATGTGATCTGGGATTGAGTGGTATCGCTGGGGTAAGGGGCGGTAATGCCGTCCCGTTGGCGCCGCTGCTGCGGCGTACCTGGCGGCCTAGGAGGCAGGGTTCGGGAATGCCACTAAGTTGAACATATTTAAAAAAAGTGTTTAGTTTTTCTCTGGCGTGCTCTATGATCAAAAGCACTTCAAGAACCCATTAAGCGAAGGGGAAAACAACAATGAAGGTTGAAGATCTGATTCTCGTCAGCGTCGATGATCACGCAATCGAGCCGCCAAATGCCTTTGCTCGCCACATGCCTGCCCGCTTCAAGGGTCGCGAGCCCCATGTCGTCAAGCGCGGCGAGCGTGATGTGTGGGTGTTCGAGGAGCAGGCCACCGGTTATATGGGCCTCAACTCGGTGGTCGGCCGGCCCAAGGAGGAATACGGCATGGAGCCGCTGGGCTATGAGCAGATGCGCCGTGGCACTTGGAGCATCAGCGACCGTGTCGACGACATGAATGCCAACGGCGTGCTTGGCTCGTTGTGCTTTCCGACTTTTCCCGGATTTGCCGGCCAGCGCTTCCAGGTGCATGCCGACCGTGATGTCTCCCTGGCGGCGATCCAGGCCTACAACGACTGGCACCTGCACGACTGGTGCAATGCCGCGCCGGGCCGTTTCATTCCCCTGATGCTGGTGCCCTGGTGGGACATGCAGGCCGCGGCCGCCGAGGTCGAGCGCCTGGCCAAGCAGGGTGTGCATGCCGTGTCGCTGTCCGACAACCCGGCGATGCACGGCTTCCCGTCGATCCACAGTGACTACTGGGACCCGCTGTGGAAGGCTTGCGCCGACAACAACGTGGTGATCTGCTGCCATATCGGCACCGGGGTCAAGGCCAATCACGCCTCCGACCTGTCGCCGATCGATGCCTGGATCACCTCCATGCCGATCTCCATCGCCAACTCGGCGGCCGACTGGATCTGGGCGCCGATGTGGAAGAAGTTCCCCAACCTGCGCATGGCTCTTTCCGAAGGCAGCATCGGCTGGATTCCCTACCTGCTGGAGCGCGCCGACTTCACCCATCGCCATCACAACGCGTGGACTAACTCGAACTTCGGCGGCAAGCTGCCCAGCGACATCTTCCACAAGCACTTCATCACCTGTTTTATCGAGGACAACTTCGGTCTGCAGAACCTGAAGTTCATGAATGAAGATATGGTCACCTGGGAAAGCGACTACCCGCACTCCGACTGCACCTGGCCGCATTCGCCGGAAAGCGCCTGGGTTGGCCTGCAGCACCTGCCCAAGGAGACCATAGACAAGGTCACCCACCTCAACGCCATGCGTGAGTTCTCCTACGACCCGTTCGCCATCCTTGGCCGGGAGAACTGCACGGTCGGCGCCCTGCGTGCGAAGGCCGCCCATGTGAAGACCGAGCCGGCTCTCGGCCTCGGCGGCGCCGACCATGGGCGTGACGACGGCAAGCCGGTGACCTCCGGCGACATCAATGCGATGTTTGCCAAGGCGGATGCCGGCACCGCTCTCTGAGGGTTCCTGAGGTGCCCTCTCCTGCTATGACGGGGGGGGGCGTACAGGTTCGGATCGCCTGCCAGTTTTCGAGAGTACGTATGTCTATTGCTCAATTTACCTACAGCAGGATTCCCCCCGAGGCGGAGTCGCTTCGCCGCGAGGTGCGGGAATTCCTCAAGGACAACCTCGCCGAGTACCCGGGAACCTCCAGGGCGCAGTCCTGGATGGGCTTCGACGCGGATTTCAGCCGCAAGCTAGGTAGTCGGGGCTGGGTCGGAATGGCATTGCCGAAGCAGTATGGCGGTAGCGAGGCTGGGCCCTTCTCGCGCTACGTGATCATCGAGGAGCTGCTGGCCGCGGGCGCGCCCGTGTCGGCGCACTGGATCGCCGATCGGCAGAGCGGGCCGCTGATCAATCGTTTCGGCAGTGAAGCGCAGAAAGACCGTTACCTGCCGCCGATCTGCCGTGGCGAAAGCTACTTCTGCATCGGTATGAGCGAGCCGAACTCCGGTTCAGACCTGGCCTCGATCAAGACCTCGGCTCGGCGCAACGAGGCCGGTTGGTTGCTCAACGGGCAGAAAGTGTGGACCACCAACGCCCAGCACTCGCATTTCATGATCGCCCTGGTGCGTACTGGCGAGAAGCAGGCGGCACGCCATGAGGGCATGTCGCAGTTCATCGTCGATCTTAGCCTGCCGGGGATCAGCATCCGGCCAATCCGCGACCTGGCCGGCGGCGAGCATTTCAACGAGGTGTTCTTCGACAACGTCCAGCTCTCTGCCGATTCGCTGATCGGGGTTGAGGGTAAGGGTTGGGAGCAGGTGATCGCCGAGCTGGCCTTCGAACGTAGCGGTCCGGAGCGTTTCCTGAGCAGCATGGCGCTGTTGAAGACGCTGATCGACGCCTTGGGTAGTGCGCCGGATGCCCTGCAGCGTCGCGAAATTGGTCGCCTCACGGCGAAGCTGGTGACCCTGCGCAACATGTCGCTGGCGGTCACCGCGCAGTTGGCCGCCGGCGAGCACCCGACCTGGGCCGCTTCCTGCGTCAAGGACTTGGGCAACCTGTTCGAGCAGGAGATTCCCGAAGTCGCCCAGTTGCTGGTGGAGACCGAGCCGCGACTGATCGGCGGCAGCGAGCATGCCCGGGTCTTGGCCTATCTGATGCAGATGGCGCCGTCCTTCTCACTGCGCGGAGGTACCCGCGAAATCCTGCGTGGCATCATCGCGCGCGGTCTGGGGTTGCGATAATCATGCGAGAACTATTCGAATCGACCATAGAGCGCCTACTCGGCGACTTGGCCACGCCGGAATACGTGCTTGGCTGCGAAGGTGGTGTGTGGCCAGCCGAGCTCTGGACCGCAGTGGAGGAGTCCGGGTTTACCCTGGCCGGCGTGCCGGAGCACCTGGGGGGTGCAGAGGCGGGTTGGGCTGACCTCCATGTACTGGTCCGCGCCGCCGGGCGTTTTGCCGCACCAATCCCCTTGGGCGAGGCGCTGCTGGCCAATTGGCTGCTTGGTCAGGCCGGACTCGAAGGGCAGGGCGGCGTCCTAAGCTTTGCCGCAGATGCCCAGCTTGGTTTGCGCGATGGTAAGGTGGACGGCACCGTTCATGATGTGCCCTGGGGCCGGCATGCCGAGGCCGTGGTGGCCATCGCCGACGCCGCCGGCACACCCAGCGTGGTACTGCTTGCTCGTGCCGAGGCGGCCGAACAGAGCCACGGACTGAACGTGGCCGGCGAGCCGCGCGATGGCCTGCGCTTCAGTGCGGCCGCGGTACTCGCCAGCGCGCCCTTGCCGCCTGGCGTCTCGGCTGACGTCCTACTGCTGGGGGGGGCGTTACTGCGATCCGCGCAGATCGCCGGCGCTGCGCAGGCACTGCTGGATATGACCTCCAAGTACGCCGGCGAACGCTCCCAGTTCGGTCGTCCGATCGGTGCTTTTCAGGCCATCCAGCAGCAGCTTGCCGTGTTCGCCGAGCAGGTGGCCGCTGCCGGCATCGCAGCGGAAGCGGCTTTCGTTGAGTCGGACACAGCCCTTGCCGCTCTCACGATCGCCGTCGCTAAGGTCAGCACCGCCGAGGCGGCTAGTAGTGCTGCCGGCATAGCCCATTCGGTTCACGGCGCCATAGGCTTCACTCAGGAATACTCACTGCACCTGCTGTCGCGGCGTCTGTGGGCCTGGCGCAGTGAGTTCGGCTCGGCCAGCCTGTGGAGCCAACGCATTGGTCAACTGGTTTGCGCCAGTGGTGGCGAAGACTACTGGTCGTTGCTCACCGAGCATGCGCAACAATCTCTACCAGGACTTGAGGGACCTACGCCATGAATCCATTTCTGCAGATCGAGCGGGATGGCGGCATCGTCACTGTGCGCATGAACCATCCGGAAACTCGGAATGCGCTGACCTCTCCGGAGCAAATCCAGGAGTTCGTCGACCTTTGCGCTGAGCTGCGTCGTGATCGCTCGGCACGGGTCATGGTGCTGACCGGCAACGGCAGCGCTTTTTGCGCCGGTGGCAACGTCAAGGACATGCGTAGTCGCGAGGGTATCTTCGCCGGTTCGCCCTATGAGCTGCGCAATACCTACCGCGACGGCATCCAGCGTATCCCGCTGGCGTTGTATGAGCTGGACATCCCGGTGATCGCAGCGATCAACGGTCCGGCGATCGGCGCCGGTTTGGACCTAGCATGTATGTGCGACATCCGCCTGGCGTCCAGTTCGGCGCTGTTCGCCGAAAGCTTCGTGCGCCTGGGCATAGTTCCCGGCGATGGCGGCGCCTGGCTGCTGCCGCGCATCATCGGCATCCCCAAGGCCAGCCTGATGGCTTTCACCGGTGACACCATCAACGCCGCCAAGGCACTCGAGTGGGGGCTGGTGGAGCAGGTTTGCACCCATGAAACCCTGCAGGCCGAAGCGCAAGCCCTGGCGCAGCGTATCGCCAGCAACCCGGGCCATGCCCTGCGTCTATGCAAACGTCTGCTGCGTGAGGGTCAGCACATGCGCCTCGATTCTCTGCTGGAACTGTCCGCGGCATACCAGTCCCTGGCCCATCACACGGAAGACCATCAGGAAGCGGTTGCCGCTTTCATGGACAAGCGCAAGCCGGACTATCTGGATCGTTGAGAAACCGACTGAATTGGAGTGACTGCAATGCGTAGCGTTTTCCGTGAAGACCACAACATGTTCCGCGAGCTAGCGCGACGTTTTGTCGACCGTGAGGTCGTGCCCCACCTGCATGAATGGGAAAAGAACGGCATCGTGCCCAAGGAAGTCTGGCTGAAGGCTGGCGAGCTCGGCCTGCTATGCTCCACGGTGCCGGAGGAATATGGTGGTTCCGGAGGCGATTTCGGCCACTCCGCGGTAATGATCGAGGAGCTGGCGCGGGCCAACGCCACCGCTGTGGGTTTCACCACTCACTCGGAGATCGTTGCGCCCTACATAGTCGCCTATGGCTCCGAGGAGCAGAAGCAGAGGTGGCTGCCACGCATGGTTAGTGGCGAGCTGATCGGTGTGATTGCCATGAGCGAGCCGGGTATCGGCAGTGACCTGCGTTCGATGCGCACCATGGCGCGCCGCGATGGCGATGACTACATCGTTTCCGGGCAGAAGACCTTTATCACCAATGGCGGCAACGCCGGGCTGATGGTCACCGCCACCAAGCTCGACCCGGCGGCCAAGGAACTGACGCTGATCTGCATCGAAGAGGAGCGAAAAGGTTTCTCGAAGGGGCGGCTGCTGGAGAAGATCGGCCTCAAGGGGCAGGACACCGCAGAGCTGTTCTTCGACGAGGTTCGGGTGCCGGCCAGCAACCGACTGGGCGAGGAGGGGCAGGGCTTCAAGTACCTGACCCACCAGTTGGCCTGGGAGCGCCTGATCATCGCCATCCGTGCGGCGCAGTCGATCCATACTCTGCTCGAAGAAACCATTGAGTACACTCGCGAGCGCAAGGTGTTCGGCAAACCAGTTCTGGATTTCCAGAACACCCGCTTCAAGCTTGCCGAGGCCAAGGCACAGGCGACCATGCTGCGCGTGTTCGTCGACGATTGCCTGGTCAAGGTGATGCGCGGCGAATTGCCGGCGGACGTTGCTGCCATGGCCAAGCTGCTCGGTTCAGAGATGCAGGGCAAGCTGCTCGACGAGTTCCTCCAGTTGCATGGCGGCTACGGTTTCATGAGCGAGTACAAGATCAGCCGTGCCTGGGTGGACGCGCGAGTTGCCCGCATCTATGGCGGGACTTCGGAGATCATGAAGGAAATCATTAGCCGCAACCTGTGAGCGTTGTCGGTCGTAGGTCGCGGATATCTGGAGGCAGGGTATGTGTAATTTTAGAGGCTTTCTGTTGGCACTATGTACCCTGTTTTCCCTGGGTGTTTTCGCTCAGACAGGAGTCGAGTACGAACAGGAAACCGAGCGTGCCTCCCGGCTGTTGGGCAAGGCCGTGACTTACTACAAAGCAAACGGTGAAAGCGCTTTTGCAGCCTTCAGTCGCCAGGGGGTATTCATTGATGGCGAACTCTACGTCTATGTAGTGGATACCAGCGGCGTCATGCTAGCCAGCGGTGGCCCTTCGGCCAATCTGGTTGGGCGCGATGTCAGTAACGTCCTTGGCGATGAGCTGAACAGATCCTTCAAGGAGGCCTTGTCATTGCCGGAAACGGGTGAAATCCATAGCGCCGAATATCGCTGGATAAACTGGGCCGACGGCAAGACACAACGTAAACGAGTGTTCTTCCAGCGTGTCGGTGAGCGAATCTTCGCTGTTGGCTACTACATGCCGCGCTCAAGCAAGATCGAAGCCATGGCCCTGCTGGAGCATGCCACTGCTGCTGTTGCTGCTGCTCCTGCGGAGGCTATCGGGCGTATCAATGGTCTGAGTCCCGAGTTCGTGCGGGACGACCTGTATGTCTTCGTCGTTGACCTGAGCAGCGAGAAGTTCGTCGCCCATGGTTACAACCTACGCCTGGTGGGCACGGACTTCCGTTCACTGCTTGCGGTCGACAAACAGCCAATCGGTATGCAGATGCTGGAGGTATTGGAGAATAGGGGCGAAGGAGAGGTTCACTATCAGTGGCGCAATCCGGCCAACAGCCGGGTTGAGCAAAAACATACGATGATCCGTAAGGTCGGCGGTTATGCGGTGGCGGTCGGTCACTACCAGCGTCCTGGGTCCTGAACATTGCCGCGGGGCGTCGATACCTCCCCAGCGGCAGTGGCCCCTTGATCTATCTACTCCCCATGCTGTCCGCGTTGATCTGGGCGGGTAGCACCGTGGTCGATCGCTTGGCTGTTGGTGCCATCGAGCCCGCCGCCATTTCTTTCTACCGCTGGTTGCTGGCCTTGTTCGTGCTCAGCCCCTGGTTGTGCTGCCCAAAGTCTGGAAACTGAGGTGTCTGATCCGTCGGCATTTCTGGCAGCTGTGTGTCCTTGGTGTATTGGGCATGGCGCTGTACCAGTCGCTGGCGTATTTTGCCGCGCATACGGTCTCCGCCACGTCAATGGGGCTGATCCTCGGCACCATGCCGCTGCTGAGACCCGGCTGGCGTTGCCGTTGATGGGTGTACGGCCGAGCCGCTCCGTCTGGTTGGGCTGCCTGCTCTCGTTCTTCGGCCTAGCCCTGCTGATCAGCGCTGGGCGGCCAAGCCGGTTGTGGCGTGAAGGGATGGGGCCTGGGTAAATCCCTCATACTCATGGCGTGGTTGTCTTACGCGGTCTAATGCCTGCTGCTCAAGCGCTGGCAACTGCCGGTGGGGATCTGGGAATCGCTCTACGTGCAGGTGTTCTGCGGGTTGGTGGTGCTGCTGCCGGCGTTCCTGTTGAGCACCTTCGGTGCAACTGACGGCGCAGAACCTGCCGCTAGTGGTCTATGTTTGCCTGTTTGCCTCGGCACAGGCGCCTGGGCTCTGGAACCATGCGCTGGGGATGGTTGGAGCCGAGAGGATCGCCGTATTCATGAATCTCACGCCGCTCTTTACCGGTTTGCTGGCGGTGCTGCTGGGAGAGGGACTGCACGGCTATCATGCCATGGGTGGTGGCCTAGTCCTGTTCGACATCGCCGTGGTATAGGGCCTGGCGCCGATGCCGCGCAGGCTACCGATGGGCTCAGGCGATCCGATACCTGAGCCCATACTCCGCTGATCAGAGAGCGGCGGAGGCGTCCAGTTTGAGCAGCCGGATCGCGTTGCCACTGCGGATCTTCTCCCGATCTTCTTCGCTCAGGCCCAGGTTCTCGGTGAGGTCGCCATGGGCATAGGCACCGCCGAAGTTGGTGCCGTAGAGCAGTCGATCCACTCCGACCACTTCCACCACGCCACGGCGCAGGCCAGGCGCGTGCACGTCAAGGTCGAAGTAGAAGTTGTCCATGTAGTCCATCAGCGGCTTGCGGTTGCGCGCATCCGGTGCCATGGCCTGGTTCAATTCGCTCAGGCGGCCGAGCTGGAATACTGCCATGCCGCCGGCATGGGTGATGTATGCCTTGAGTCTGGGGAAAGTGTCCAGTGCGCCACCGCAGATCAGGTACCAGAAGAACAGCGTCTCATCGACGCAGTCGCCGATAATCGAGGTGGTCTCGAATTTGTCGTCGGTATGCTTTTCGCCCCAGTAAATGGACTGGTTGAAGCCGTGCACCATGATTGGCACGTCCAAATGCTCGATTTTCTCCCAGACTGGGAACAGGCGTTCGTCGTGTGTCTCGATGCCATTGAAATTGGTGCCGCCGACGCAGACGCCCTTGGCACCCAAGTGCTTGACGGCGCGTTCGATTTCCCTCGCCGCCGCTTCCGGCTCAGCCAGGTTGGCATGGCACCAGAAGTCGAAGTGCTGCGAATCCTGGCGGCAATAGGCGGACATCTCATCGTTGCAGATGCGCGCGTACTCGGTTCCGAACTCTCCGGCCCAGTACATGAAGGCGTGCGAGGGCGCGGAAACGACCAGCTTGTCCACACCACGCTCGGCCATCAGCCGGCGACGGCTCTCGTGGGTCATACGGGCCAGTAGATTGACCTCGGCCTCTGTGTCGCTCTGTGCCTTGGACGGTTGCTTGGTGCCTAGGGAGAAGTGGCCGACGGTGAAACCGCTGGTCTTCATGAATGGGCCCCAGAACTCATGGCGGTTCAGCATTCCCTTCGTCACGAGATGGGCATGGATATCGATCAGCACGGCGTACTCCTCGGGATGTCTTGCAGGACGCTGGCATCGATTTCTTTGCCAGGGTTTCGAATATTATTTGAACATAAACTAATAATTTGTTCATATAATTTGTGCGTATCCATCAGCCTAGGAGTGGATGGCGGCGCATTTCGCGATCCATCGAACCCGGAGAACAGCAATGAGCAAGACATGGTTCGTTACGGGGGCTTCCCGTGGCATCGGTGCGGAAATCGTCAAAGCAGCGTTGGTGGCCGGCGACAGCGTTGTCGCGACAGGACGTGACCTGCCCCGCCTCGAGCGGTTGTTCGTACCGTATGGCGATCGCGTGCTGTCGCTGCAACTGGACGTCACCGAGGAAAGCCAAGCGGTCGCGGCGGTTGAGGCTGCGGTGCAGCGTTTCGGGCACATCGACGTTGTCGTGAACAACGCGGGCTATGGACAACTGGGACCCTTCGAGGAGAACGATGCTGAGGCGGCCGAGCGGCAGTTCGCAACCAACGTATTCGGCCTGTTCCATGTGTGCCGCGCGGTACTGCCGGTGATGCGCCGGCAGCGGGCCGGGCATATCTTCAATGTCTCGTCGATCGCTGGTGTGGCCGGCATGGGCGGCGCCGCGTTGTACTGCTCGGCGAAGTTCGCCGTGGAAGGCTTCTCAGAGTCGCTCGCGCAGGAGGTGGCGCAGTTCGGCATTCACGTCACCATCGTCGAGCCGGGGGCGTTCCGCACCGATTTCCTCGACGCCAGTTCGGCCGCCGTGGGCGGCAGGGGGCTGGAGGATTACGCGGAGTTCAGCAAGAAGATCAAAGCCTCCTCGGAAGCTAATAACCACAAGCAGCTAGGTGATCCCGCCAGGCTGGGCGCGATGCTGGTGCGTTTGGCCGCTAAAGAAAAGCCGCCGCTGCGCTATCTGGCCGGCTCTGACGCCCTGCAGGTGGCGACCGGCAAGTTAGCGGCCATAAGTCGGGAGATCGAGCAGTGGCGCGATCATTCGGTATTGACCGATGGAGACTCCGGTTGACGTCCAGGGCAATTTGGCCGCCTTGCCGTCATACCCGTGTGAGGGCTTGAGTTGTCGGTCATGGGGCGAGTACGGACAGAGCCTGTAGGAGGAGAGTGTTTTGGCACACCAAAAAAATAAGAAAAGCCGCTTGCTGGACTACCTGTTGATCCTGACGCTACTGGCTTGTGCCAGGGGTGAAGCGTTGGCTGCGCTGAGCCGGCAGGAACTCCAGGAAACGCGTACGCTGGCGACAATGACGACGGTCAGTGCGCTGCTCTACTACAACCTCAACGGCATTCCCTATGAAGCCGAGAATCTAGAGGCCTTCGCCTACAACCTGAATCGGCTGCGCGAGTTGTCCGCGCAAGCTGGCGACGCCGCGCTCGCCGAACAGGTCCGCCTGCTAGGCGATGCAGTTGCCCAACTTGAGCAACTGCCGCAGAGCACAGCCGATTTACGCTCGGTGTGGCCCGCCTACACGCGCTGGTTGCCTGGTGTCATCGAGGCCCATTTCCGTCTGGTGAAATTGCTGAGTGACCGCTATGACGTGGCGCCCGAGGTAGCGCAGAGGCAGAGCATGCTGCATGGGCTCAGCCACGATATTGGGCGGATGCTGCTGTCCTACCAGATGGCATCCTTCCCTAATTTCGGCGGTGATATCTGGATTCTTGACGAGCGGGTGCTCATCGCGCTGGATACCGACATAGAGCGGAGCTTTGCCGAGTTGGCCGAGCGAAATGGTACCGAGACGCTGAAGGTCCCACTCAGAAACTATCGCTTCGTACGCCCGCACCTACTCGATCCTTCCGGTAATTGGGCTCCGAATGCGGTAGCGCTCTATCTGGCGAAAGCCATGCGCACCCTAGATCTCGAGGCGCACACCACGGGCGGTAGTTCGCAGGAGTGAGGCTTGTCATTCGCATGCAGATACCATTAGCGGTACTGGTTGGCCGCCGGAAACAACATTGCAACACCACCAGGGGAGTCGAAGAGCCATGTTCACTCATGTCACCCTGGGTACCAATGACCTGGAAAAGGCACGTGCTTTCTACAATGCAGTATTGCCCGCGCTGGGATACGGCAATCTAGCCAATAAGGACAATGCCTCGGTCTGGAGTGGCGCTGGGGCTCATCTCGTCGTGTTGACGCCTGTCGATGGCAAGGCCGCTACAGTCGGTAATGGCGTGACTATCGGTTTTGTGGCACCTAGCCGTGCAGCGGTGAATGAGTTCCATAGGCTGGCCCTGCTGGCTGGAGGAACCGATGCCGGTGCCCCTGGATTCCGTTATGGGCCCAATGTCTATGCGGCGTATGTACGCGATCTCGAAGGGCACAAGATCGTCGCCAGCTGCATGGGTGTCGAATTAGGCTTGTAAATCTGCACGGGGTGGGTGTGGAGGAGTAGTAAAGGGGGCGGGGGGGGGCTTCGCGCCGGGCTTCAACGCCAACAGTCTTAATGATCTCTTCGCGTACCAAGCGCACCATATGCTCCTGAATCAATGACAGTGGAATAGGCGCCGGGATTATTCGCAGCGGATAATGCTGCACATACAGCTCGGCTAGCCGCCGCCGCATGGTGACAATACGTTCGGTTCCGGCCATCTGCTTTGGCAGGGTACTGAAGTAGTGGGTAATGACTTCCACTGCGAGTGACAACGCTTCGTCGCGGTTTCGGTGGCGGCTCGCATACTCAAGGTTCCGTCGAAATCCGGATCGAGTCGGTGCGGATCGGCTAGTGTCGATATATGCCACTTATTCAAAGGCCGAACTCTAATGTGGCCAATAGAAATGCAATCATCCATCAACGCGAAGCTGTAAGTACGGGTTGTTGGACGGTACATCCCCGAACAAGTGCCATGGCTCCTTCAGTAGATAGCCATGTAGCCGCCGCGATTTGCGTGGCCCTGTTACCTCACACGTCCAGATGTTTAGACCGTTGTCTTGCTTGCGGTGCAGTTGCAATTTTTCAAAGTGTTTTTGCACCCACTGCCAATCGGCGAGCTGATCCTGCTTGGCGAGCACGGTAGTCTGCGGGTGCTCTTGTGCGTAGCGCTGGAACACACCTGGGCTGACCATAAAGACAGTGTCAGCCACGGTATGTATCAGGGCCTTGGCGTCATTGATGATGAGCTTGTGGTTCTGGATGCGCTGCTGCAGCCAGGCCATGAAGTGTTCTCCGGAAGGCAGCTCCTGCGAGCTTCTGTGGTTCGAGCTGGGTGGATGCGCGGACGCGGGCAGTGGTGTTGAATCGTGCCCATCAGAATGCGCGGACGACTCACCGAGAAAGATTGCTGGTGACGGCTCAACCGCCGGCTTCTGATTGGTCACCTCGGTATCAACGGGGCCGAGTAATGCCAGCAAGTCGTCGATGCCGTCGGCAGCTGGCGCAGCAGGCAGTGCAGGTGTAGCGCTCGCCGCCGGTGAGCTAACACCACTATCGGTGGATGGTTCCGCGGGTGCGTCGCTTGGCTCCACCTCTATTGCGACGGTGCCAGTGAACGGCTCTGGCCGATCGCCTCCTTCCCAGATCAGGGCTGGGGCCAGTTGCAGCAACGTGAATTTGTGCGACCAGCCGGTGTCGCTCGTGACGGTGGCTCGCCAGACTGCCTTGCCATCCGGCGTAGGTTGGAGCATGCCGTGATCCTGCAGCACATTGAACACGGCGGTGTTGTTGGCGGGGATGCCGTCGATTCCCTGCGCCAGCAGGTGGGCGCGCAGCTTGTCCGAGACCGTTTTGCTGACCAGCCACAGCGTATCCTCGGTCAGCCAGCCGTCCGAAGCCCCAGGTTGGTTGAGCTTCAATTCTTCTTTCAAAAGGTAGCGCAGGCCCTCGAGTAGTTTGCGCTGCAGGGCATGCTTCGGCGCTGCCATGGCGCGTGCGGGATCACCGCCCAGGGCCTGGGCAACCGAGGCGCGGTCGGCCTGAATCACCAGCTCGCCGAGGACGCCGGCGTGTTCGTACTGGCCAGCCAGGACGTACAGCAGGGCAGGCCAGAGCAGGGGATATTGGCTTAGCCAGTCGAGAATGCCCTCATCGAGCACCTGCCGGTAGAGCAGGCCGGTTGCTGCGCTGTGCAGGCGATACTCGCGCTCCGGACGATAGCGGAATCGGTAGGGCTGGGTCAGCGGGCCGTGCCAGGGGTGCCAGATGCTGCCGTCGTTATATTCGACGTGCAGATCGACGGCGACCTTGCCGATGTCATGCAACAGCGCGGCGTAGGCGATAGCGGCGGTCCATGCTTCAGCCTGTATGACCTGATCCTCGGGGGTGGTGCCGGTGGGCAGCAGATACGACTGCCGCAGCTTGAGCGCGTAGGCGACGATTTCCAGACCGTGGTCCAGCATGCCGCCTGGGTAGGCGTGGTGGTGGCTCTCGGAGGCGGGGAAAAGTTGGACCAGCTCGGCGTAGCGTTCCAGCGGTGCGAGGTACAGCGTGGTGAACTGCTGGCGTGACAGCGAGGTGCGCTGCCAGATGTGTTCCAGTAGGCGTTGCCGGCGGGATGTGGCCAGCAGCGAGGACGCCGACTGTGGCTGCGTCAGGCCCGTGGCGGCTTCGATGGCTGGAGTCGGCTGCGCGCCGGCGGTCGGTGAACCCCTTTTGTGCTGGAACAGCGAGAGCATGGCGAACCCCGATGACGGGTTGCTCAGGGGCCTTTTGACCTTTTCGGGTAGGGCCTTTCCCCTTGGCCCCATTCCCTTGCCCCTTTCCAACCCTTTGGCCTTTACGGAAGCCTTTGGGTATAGGGCCGCGGCTCCTGGCGAACCACTACCAACGCGGTTTGGCTCAAGGCGGATTGAGGCGGGCAGGCAACCTGTGGCGAATCTAGGATGGCGCTTTTCTTTTCGAGCGAAGGAGGTGCCATGCTCAGCCAGATTGACGAGGTAAGGAAAAATCCTTACATTGTAGGCATTGCTACCGGGAGAGCTACGATGCCTGAGATCCATGAAGTTGCCACGCTGACCTCCAAGGGCCAGCTTACGCTGCCCAAGCCCATCCGCCAGGTGCTGGGCGTGGACACCGGCGCAAAGGTGGCCTTTGATCTGCGTGGAGGCGAAGTCATCGTGTCCCGTGCGGACGCTGAGCATGAGGATCCGGCGATCGGAGCCTTCCTGGGGCTGCTGGAAGCGGACATCCGGGCCGGCCGGCATGTCCAGGCGCTGCCTGAGGATCTTGCGCGGGCTATGCTGGCGAACGCGGGCCGGGCGGTGAATCTCGATGAGGACATCGAAGGCGACGTGGCACTGTGATGCAGCGGCATGGCTGGACGTTGCTGTTTCACGAGGGCGTGATCGAGCAGTTGCGCAAGCTGCAGGCGGCCGCGGAACGAGCCGAGCGGAGCGACCCGCAAGGGTTCGAAGCCAATGCCAACGTGAAGTTGTTCCGGGCACTGAGCCAGTTGATCATGGACGTCGTACCGAGCGATCCCGCGCGCGACGAGTTCCGCCAGGGCAATACCTTGGGGCCGGCTTACCGCCACTGGCGACGGGCGAAGATCGGGCGGCGATTCCGTCTGTTCTTTCGCTATGACTCCAGGACGAAGGTGATTGTGTTCGCCTGGGTCAACGACGAGCAGACCCTGCGCTCGGCAGGCAGCAAATCAGATCCCTATGCGGTGTTCGAGAAGATGCTGGGGCGAGGCAATCCGCCCGACGATTGGAACGCATTGGTGACTGCAATCCATCAGGATTGGAGCAAACCGGAGTAGCCAGCCAACACATGTAGCAGGTGACGACGATGAACACGAAAGCTCGCATCAGCAACGCAGAACGCTTCGGCCGCCGGATTGGCCGGATGTGGCGGGGCTTTGCTTATCGTGAACATCTGGTCGCCGGCTGGCTGGTGGCGCGAGGTCTGTCCGCAGGTGCGGCGACGGCGCTGCTGTGGGGAGTGAAGCTGGCCGTACTGGGCGTGTTGCTGTACGCCATGTTCTGGCTGGCTCTGTTGCTTGTATCCGCGCTGGTTGCGGCTTCTCGTGCCGGTCGTAAACTCTCTGACGAGGAAGAACTGGAATGGCGTATGGGATTGTCTGGGTATGGCCTCTATCGAGGTGATACGCGCATTGACCCAGGCAACCCTGACGATGACTAAACGACCTTGTTAGCCGCTTTGCCTCCGCCTGATTTCGCTCCATCTGATGCATTAACCATCAGTTGAGCGAGATTACCTGCTCGCACGCCAGCCCAGCCCAGCGCCGCAATCCAGAATCCTGGCAGCACGACAAACATCGTCGCCATCACAAAATTGACGATCATGTCCCCGAAGGTGTTGTTGAGCCCGATCAGCGGGTCGAAGTTCGCATGCGGGCGATTCGATCCCCAGCCCCATCCATAGAGTGCATCCAGGATCGTCGAGTCGATCCAACGCGCGAGCTGGAACCAGAAGTCGACGAAGAACAGCGCGAACTGCACGATGCTGATTGTGACCACGGTCTTGAGGTCGTAGGTGCCAATCAGCAGCGCCAGCGGGATGCAGATCACCAGTGCCATCTTCAGTAGGGCCAGCACCATCGGCAGGGCCTGGCGCATGGCATCCATGGCCGGGAAGAACGCCATGGAACCGATGGTCAGGCCGACGTCACTGACCGCGCGGGTGGCGACATTGGGGACGCTCATCTCGATCTGGCCGCCGTAGTCGCTGTAGACCGCGCCTTGATTGAGTTTCTGCTGCCTGGGCGAGGCGATGGCGCGAATCACCGAATCGTCGACCTGCTCCTGCGACAGGAAGCTGGCCCAGCCACCGATGCGGCTCAGCAGGCCGGGGTGTACCTGTTGCAACAGGCGGGCGCGCAACCCATTGCTGTCTGACCACCATTGCCGGCAGGTCGGATAACCCGCGCCGCTGGGTACCTGCGCCAGGCCTGCATCGCGGTTGCTGTCGTAAGGCCAACCCTCGCGCGGTGTCTTGGCGCGGTAGGTGTCGTAGTAGCCCGCCGCGTCGAGGAAGAAGCGCGAGCCGATCCAGGTCACGTCGTGCATCTGTTCTTCGTTCAGCGCCGGGCGATTCATGAAGAGCCTGGCCCGTGCCGGTCCGTAGCAGTCATGGGTGAAATCGCTCACCTCCTGAGCCAGCACCGGGTCGGCGATGCGCGTAGCGTCGACCGCCATGCGCATCTGCCGCAGGTCGGTACCGCAGGGGATCGCCGCCACCGCCGCGCCGGTGAGCGCGCGCGAGGCGGTGTGCATGAAGGCCCACCACACCGGCACCTTGGCCGATTGGTCGTTGAGGGTGCTGAAGGATTGCGACCAGCCGGTGGCCGAGGGCAGCGGCACGTTGATCTGGCATTGCACCGAGCGTGTGCGATCAAACTGCAGGGTATTGAAGCTGACGTCGATAAGCGGCATGCCCGCGAAGAGGATGACCACGATGGCGACGAAGATGCGGTTCTCGATGCGCACGGCCGACAGCGCGCCTTTGTTGCCTTCGTCGGCCCCTTCGGCGCGGGCCTTGAGCCACTCCTGGAGGACGATAGCCAGGAACGGGATGGCGAAGGCGCCGCTGGCGATCAGCACGGCCCAGATGCCGTTGTGAACGACCCAACTCACCAGGGTCAGGTAGTACTCCAGGTAATCGGTGGTGTAGAGCGTCATCGCAGCCTCCGGTCATCCCGCCTGCAGATAAGGACTGAGTTCCAGTGCGGCCACCGCGACGACGGCGGCCATTTCTGCCCGCAGCAGGCGCCGCCGAGTGCCCGCATCCGGCTCGCGTGCCAGCACCCGGCGACGCATCCAGAGCCAGCCATAAGCGGTGCCGGCATAGAGCAACAGGCGCCAGGCCAGGAAATGCGCGCTGTGCGCGGCCAGCCAGGCCTGCCAGCCGTCGATGCCGCCGGCCAGATGGATGCCGACGACATTGGCGGCGACGGCGGCCAGCAGGACGAGGAGGGTGCCCAGCAGCACCAGGCCTGCGTAGCGCAACCGCAGCCCCTTCATGGGGTGCCTCCGGTCTGGGCTGGACGCTGCAACTGATCGAGCCGGTCGGGAACCGGGTCGCCCTCGTAGACGGCGCGAGAGCCGGCGGAGCGTGCGCTGTGCCGCTGGATGATGGCGCTGGGCGAATTACTGGCCAGTTCGCGGCGCAGCTCCAGCTCGGTTTTCAGGTTGTGGATCTCGCGCTCGAGCAGGTCGCTTTCCTGGGACACCGCTTTCTGCGCTAATTCATTGGCCGCGACATTCGGCTCCTTGCGCCCGGTCAGCAGCGTGCGCTGCAGCAGTAGGGCTTTTTCGAGCACGCTGGACAGCGCGATCTCCGAGGCCAGGCGCCGCGCCAAAATGTCTTGGTCGGGCTCATCGCGTAGCGCCTCGATCACACCACGGGTGATGGGCAGGGAGGCGCTGCTGGCCGCCTGCAGGTTGTCGAGGCTCAGGGAGCGGCTGCCAACGATCAGCGCCTGCAGCGCTGCGAGCTTGCTTTCGTACTCCTCCTGGATCAGCGGGGTGAGGCCCACGCCCGGCGTGGTCACGGTCTTGTTGCAGGTTTCGCAGGTGCGCTGTTCCTGCTCACCCAGCACGCGCACGGCCCAGGCCGCGGCGGCCGCCGGCGAGCTCCAGGCCTGACAGGTCAGGTTGCCGCCACACTGAACAGGATCAATCGAACTGGCGTCCTCGACGTCGCGCCCGTTGACCAGGTTGTAGCCGGCGCGGGTCACGTCACTGATGACGCGAATCGGGTTCTGCCCGGAGCCGCCAGCGTTGTTGCCACCGACCCAGGTCACGCCGTCGTTGCCGCGGCTGGTTTCGGTCTGCTCGATGGCGGATACGGCGTCGCTACTGGCGACGGCTTGGGTGAGGACCATGCCGTCGGCGAGCTGGCTCCAGCCGACTTGGCCGCCCGCCACGTCAGCCATCTTCTCGGCCATGGCGCGGCAGGTCAGCTTGGAACGGTCGAAGTCCAGGCGCGCCTGCAGCACGCCATTGGTGAGCAGGTTGTATAGCCCGGGATCCGCCCGCTGGATGATCAGCGCCGGCAAGGAGGCGACCGCGGCGGTAGCGTTCTGAATCACCGACGACATGATGGTCTGAAAGCCGTTGGTCAGACCGTTCAACTGGTTCTGGATGGTGGTGGAGATCGACATATCGCCGCACATCAGGTTGCTGTTCCAGCCGACGCCAACGCCGATGGAGCGCATCGCGGAAGCGGGCGTCATCGACACGGCGCGACCGCCGCCGATCGAATACAGCACGTCGTCACCGATCACCGCGCCCTGGTGTTGCACGCCGTACTGATTGACGCTGGTCTGGGCCGACGCGCTGGCGCAGGCCAGTATCAAGGCGACCAGCAGGACGGGGTGCAGAATGGAGCGGGGCGAGGACGCGATACGATTGCTCATGGCCGGCCTCAGTCGAAATCGACGCTGCCCAGAAACACCTGGCCTTCGCGCTTGCAGCAGCTGTAAGGCCGCCACAGTGCCCAGGCGTAATCGCCCTGCCGTGCCTGTACGCGAGCAGCGCGGTGCGGGAACACCGCGCAGGTGCGTGAAAGCGTCGGCGTCAGCTCCTGCCATTTGCCCGTCTGCGAATCGCTTTCGAGCAACGCCCCAGCTGGCCAGTAGCCATCCTTGGCGCTCGCTAGCAGCGACTGATAGACGTGGAGTTGGCCGCGACGGGTGACGATATCGCCGGCGCGCTGGGCCACCACGGCCCCTGCCAGGTAGTCGTCGCTCTGGTGCAGAAAACCGCCGCGCGGGTAGACGTTGCCCCAGAGATTGCCGCCGCTGCGGCTGCCGATCTCACGCTCGCCGGGCGTCAGCGCCTCCGGGTAGAGCATCTCGGGGAGGTTGTAACGCCACGCGAGGGTGTCGAGGGAGCTCAGCAGGTAGGGCATAAAGGCGGTGCTAGCGCCTTCGCAGCTGTAACCGAAACCGGAAGCGAACTGGCTGAACACGTAACCGCCGGGATGGCCAATCACATCGGCGTTCTTGAACTTGGCCAGGTTGTTTTCGTGGTGTTGGTTGGTCGTGCCATCGCCGCCGGCCTGCGCCGTGGCGTTGGGCGGGCTCATCGGCCGCACCTCCAGCCAGGGATTGGCGCCGGTGTTGGCATAGCTGGAGACCACCGCGTCCGGCACGAAGTGGCGCACCTTGACTGAGGTCTCCACCGAGCAACCGAAACTGCTGCAGCGCAGCCAGAAGCAGATGCCGACCACGCGGTATTCCAGACAGTTCGGCGAGAGCGTCGACGCGGCAATGGTCGCCGTGGTGAGGGCGAACGACGGTGCGCCCGTCGTCAGCAAGATGGTGGCGATGCCGGCGCGCAGGCGGGAAGAACGCGTCATGGTTGCGTCCTCCGGTGCGCTTCGATCAGCGCAACCGCCTTGGCGACGTCCGGCTCGCCATAAACCACATAACGGTGATCGACGATCACCGCCGGAATCGTTGTCACGCCGAGGCTCCAGGCATCGACCACCCCCTGATAGGCCGCGCCAAGGCGTTGTTGCAGCTCGACACCGCCGCTGTTCAAGCGCTGTTGCACCAGGGCGGCGCCGCGCGAGGGATCGGCCGGCACATGGGCGCCCAGCTCGGCCTCGATACGTGCCGGTTGATCCAACTCGATCAGCCGGGCATCGCGGGTGGCTTGCACCGGGTGCCGGCTATCGGTGACGACCAGGATCTCAGCGGCCTGCGCCAAGGGCGCGAGCAACGCGGCGCACAACGCTGCGGTGCAGAGGTACGGGCGCAATGGGAGCCGGCAGAGGCGTTGGGCTGGCATGTCGAAGAACCCTGAGGTGGACGGTGCAGACAGTTGACTCGCAGACCGAGGGCGCGACGACAAACAAACGGGAACAGCGGCGCGCCGATTGAATCGCGAGCCGGCGCGCCCGTGTGGGCGGCCGACTCTGGGTGGGTGAGGGAGGAAGCGTGGCACGGCCACGAAGGACTACAGCAGGGCATGCTCCGCGAACGAGTACGGCTGGCCTTTGCCGACGATGAAGTGATCCAGCAAGCGCACGTCGACGCACTCCAGTGCACTTTTCAGGCGCTGGGTCAGGCGCTCATCCGCGGATGAAGGTTCTGAGCAGCCCGATGGGTGTTGATGCGAGACGATCAGTGCGGACGCGTTATGCTGCAGCGCCCGCTGAACCACCACACGGGGATGGATCTGCGCGGCATCGATGGTGCCTCGGAACAGCGTTTCACAGGCGATGACTTGATGCTTGGCATTCAGAAATAAGGCGACGAAGACTTCGCTGGGTTCCGGCATCAGCTTCAGGCGCAGGTAGTCTCGGGTGACCTGTGGATCCGACATCGGCGGGCCATCGACGAACAGCCGGCGCTCCAGAATGACAATGGCTTGGGCGATGATGCGGTTCTCATGCGCGAGAACCGATGCAGAGCCCGGTTCTGCTGGGGCGTCGAGACGGGCGAGGGATGTGAGCATGGCATGGATCTCCGTGGGGAGTCCGGAGGTACGCCCGTGGAGGGCTTGGCTCCGAGGACGATAGGGATGGTGTCGAGATGAGCGGGGCATCCACCACCGTGTTGGCGGTGGCTGTTCGCACGGGGATGCGAGGCGAACGGGCGGGTCAGCGCGGCAATGCAGCGCCGTAGCCTTGCAGACCCAGGCTACTGACTTGCCGCATCAGTCGAACGCAGCGCGGCGAGGCGCACGACAAGGAATCGGCAATCGGCGTGTCCGTTTTGCTCAGAGCCCTGCCTTTGGCGATTAAGATCAAGTGCTGTGTGATTCCACCAGATGGCAGCACTTCCAGCGCAGCCCGCGCTCGCCACGTAATTGCTTCAGGGGCGCCGCGGGTTCGCCTACCAGCACCCGGGTTGCCACCGACCGCGGGGAGCGGTCTCCTTGCATGTTGTTAGGTTTTTAACCAAAATATCTAACAAATGGAGGTCGGCATGAGTACAGCTCAAGTCATTCGCGAACGCATCGCGGCGCAGCCAGTCGGTGAGCCCTTCACCCCAGCCCTGTTCGCCGGGGTGGGCTCGCGCGCGGCCATCGACCAGACCCTGATGCGCCTGACCAAGGCTGGCCATATCGAGCGTATCGGCCATGGCCTGTACAGCGTGCCCAAGGTGGGACGCTTCGGCATCAAGGCTATGCCGGCGCCGGAGCAGGTGGCGCAAGCGCTGGCCGCGCGTGAGGGCGCAACCATCGAGGTGCATGGCGCCGAGGCCGCGCGGCGGTTCGGGCTGTCGACACAGGTGCCGGCGCAGCCGGTGTTCTACACCACGGGTTCGTCGCGCACGGTGCGCTTGGGCAAGATGGTCGTGCGCCTGCAGCATGTGGCTCCGCGCAAACTGGTGCTGGCGGGGCGCGCTGCCGGACAGGCACTGTCCGCGCTGTGGTACCTGGGGCGGCATCAGGTGACGTCCGCGACCTTCCAGCGTATCGCCGAGCGCCTGCCGAGCAGCGAGTTCGAGGCGCTGCGCCAGGCGAAGGCGGTGATGCCGGCCTGGATGGTGGCGGCGCTGCGCCGCTATGAGCGTGGCGAGGTCGTGCATGGCTGAGGGCACCGAGCGCTATTTCGATCTATCCCTGGCGGAGCAGGCCGAGCTATTGCTCGGGCTGGCCCCGGTGCTGGGGCGCCGGGCTGAAATCCTGGAGAAGGACATCTGGTTGTGCCAGGTGTTGGGGCTTCTGTTCAGTCTGCCGTGCCGCAAGCCGATGGCGTTCAAGGGTGGCACGTCGCTGTCTAAGGTCTATCAGGCCGTCGAGCGCTTCTCCGAGGACATCGATGTCACCGTCGATTACCGCAGCCTGGTCGAGGACGTCCCGGAGCTGGCGAGCCTCGGCAGCAACCAGCGCCGACGCCTGTCCGACTTGCTCAAGGCCGCGTTGGCACAGCATGTGACCGAGGAACTGGTGCCGGCGCTACGCGAAGCCCTGGCACAGGCGCTACCTGGTAGGGAAATCAGCATTGAGGTCAGCGAGGACGCGGAAAAGCTCTGGCTCTACTACCCGAGCGCGGTGGACAACACGGATGCCTACCTGCGCCCCAGCGTGCTGATCGAGTTTGGCGGTCGCAATGCGACCCTGCCGCAGGACCGGCTGACCATCGTGCCGGACGTGGCCACCTATGTGCCGGAGCTGGCGTTTCCGAGCGCGGAGGTGGTCGTGCTGTCGCCCATGCGGACGTTCTGGGAGAAGGCGACGCTGATCCATGTCGAGTGCCACCGTCCGCAGATGCGCGCAGGTGCCGAGCGCTTGTCGCGGCACTGGTACGACCTGGCGCGCCTGGCGGATCATGATGTTGGTCGTCGGGCCGTGTCCGACATCGCGCTGCTGCGCGATGTGCTGAACATCAAGGAGACCTTCTACCGCAGTGGCCACAGTCACTACGACCGGTGTGCGGCAGGTGGGCTGCGGCTGGTACCGGAAGCGGCGCTGCTCGGCGCCTTGCGCGAGGACTATCAGGCGATGCTGACCGCGCAGATGTTCTACGGCGAGACGCTGCCCTTCGAGCGCATCATCGAGCGCCTCGCTGCGCTGGAGCAGCAGATCAACCAGGGGCGTTGAGGCGCGCCTCAACTCAGATGATTGTGGATGAGCTGGTGCTGTGCAGCAGGCAGCGCCGGCATCGAGCAGGCCATGAGCGCCTGGAAGTCGCCGTTGGGCCACACCAGCTGCGCGCGTATGCCGTCGAGCTGCAGCTGCGCCTCGCGGAAATGGCGCACTTGCGGCGTATCGCTTTCCGTATTCAGGACACGCAGGCTGGTGACGGCGCGATCCGTGACCCACAGCCATTCCCGCGCGGCGGCTGCCGAAGCGGCCTGGCCGGCCAGGTGTTGGATCTCGACGAGGTAGCCCTGCGGCGAGGTGAACAGACGCAGGATGTCGTAGGGCAGCGGCATATCGAGGGGGCGGGTTCCGGACAAGTGGCCGATTCTGCCAGAGATGGGGGGTTTGTTCATGCTGTGGGTTCCTCCATGGGGCTACCGTGGACGGCTCCAGTCCAGTGGCAGTGAGGTGATGCTACGCGCCTGGTCGATGTGCTCGGCGATCTTGAGTGCGGCGTCGAGTTCGCTGATGCCGTGCTGCTGCATAAGCTGGTAACGCTCGGCTTTTTCTTCCGGTTCGGTTTGCGCGAGAGCGAGGTAGAGGCTGGGCGGCACGGCGCGAAACAGCAGCTCCATGCTGCGCGACAAAATCACCCCCTCCGAGAACTTGCCGGCCTCCTTGCGGGCCGAGAGCATCAGGGCCTTCTGCGCCGGGGTGAGTTCGCGGAACCTGGCGATCTTCTCCACCTCGTCCGGCGGCATGCCCAAACACAACCACCACTCCATCATGTTCAGCATCGGCTCGGCGGCCTTGGGCAGGTCGTCCAGGTTCTGCGTCGCCAGCCAGAACCAGGCGCCCAGCTTGCGCCACATCTTGGTGATCTTGACGATGTAGGGCGCGAGCAGCGGGTTCTTGGTGATGATGTGCCCCTCGTCGGTGACGTTGATGATGGGCCGGCCGAGAAACTGGTCGCGCTCGGCGAGGTTGTTGACCGTGTTGATCAGCGAGATGTAGGCGATGGAGAGCTGCGCGTTGTAGCCCTCGCGGGCGTAGGTGGCCAGGTCGACTATGGTGATGTCGGCCTCCGGCCAGGGCGTGCCGGGGCGGTCGAACATCTCGCCGTCGCTGCCCTGGGTGAACATGTCCATGGCATCGGCCATCTCCAGCAGGCGGGCTCGGCGCAGCTCGGGCAGGCCGGTGTCGCGGCTGCGCTCGCGCAGCGCGTCGCGCACGTCGCGGGTGAGCACCGTGCGCTGCGCGTCCACGCACAACCGCGCAGCGTCGAGGATGCACTGGCGGATCAGGCTGCGGTCCGCGCGGGTCATGCGCGCCTCTTCCTTGTCCTCGCCACCGGTGATCATCAGCCGTGCGGTGATCTCCAGCTCGCCGAGCACGTCGCGTTGTTCGTCACCTTCGGCCGCCGCGTGCTCGTCGTCCAGGGCATCGGCATCGAGCGTCTGCACCTGGCTGGGGGTTTCTACCAGGCGCTGGGCGTCGGCGAAGGGCGCCAGGCTGACCCCGGCCCCGGGCGCGAGCTTTACCCGATGTACGCGCAGGCCCAGGCGCGCGGCGAAATCGCCGTACAGGCCGAAGGAGTTGCCCGCCTCGACAATAAAAAGCCGCGGCCGGTAGATGGCGGTGACCTGGTTGAGCAGGTTGTTCAGCGTGGCCGACTTGCCGGAGCCGGTTGGGCCGGCGAGGAACAGATGGGCGTTCATCTGCCGGTCGAGGCGATTGAGCGGGTCGAAGGTGATCGGCCCGCCGCCGCGATTGAACAATGTGATGCCGGGATGGCCGGTGCCCTGGCTGCGCCCCCACAGCGGCGCCAGGTTCGCCACGTGCTGGGCGAACATCAACTGCGTGTACCACTGTTGCCGATCTTTTGCCGGGTCGTAGACGCAGGGCAAGCCGCGCAGGTAGGTGTTGAGCGGGGCCACCTCATCCTCCTCGCGCACCGGCTGCAAGCCGGCGCCGAGCAGCACGTTGCCCAGTTGCAGGCCACGGGCGTCCAGTTCCGCCTGGTCGCGGCCACGCAGATAGAAGATCAGGGCGCCGCGGTACAGCTTGTGGGCGCTGCCGATCAGGCTGCGGGCCTGCTGCACATCGGCGAGAGCCTGCTCCGAGGCGAGGGTATCGCCCACGGCCTTGCGGCCCAGCTGGTTGAGGTGCGCTTCGAGCACGTCCTGCGGGGTGATGACCAGCGTCAGGCACTGAATGGTGTCTTCCGGCAGTTGGTCGAACAGCGCGTTGATCGCCTCGCCCTTGCGCGTTTCGCCGGTGACGTGGCCGGTGTTGGGCGGACTGCGCAGGCGGTCGACGGCAATGGCGCGGTGCGGCATGCCGTCGAAGTACCACAGGCCCTGAGCGACCTCCGAGCGCGGCTGGCTGAAGAACAGGCGCTGGCTGAAGTCCGTGCCGCTGGCCAGCTCGACCTCGCCGGGCTCCTGTTCGTCCGGGTAACGGGTCAGGGCATAGAAGCGCGCGCGGTCTGCGGCGGTATTACCGAGTTGGGTCGGATGCGGGTTGAACCAGCGCAACAGCCAGGCGTGAATTTCCGCCGCGCCCAGCCGGCGGGCGCGTACGCCGGCGTGGGCCAGGCCGCCGATGAGGCGCTCGCAGACCCGGTTGAGCGCCTGCTCGGGCGATTGCCCGCGGCGCTGCGGTGCCGGGCCGACCCGGCGGTAGACGACCAGGCGCGTACGCCGGGTTTGCCCACGCCAGGGCAGGCGGGTGACGGTGTGGTCCTCGAACAACCCGCCCGGCTTGGCGATGGCCTGCAGGTGATGGGCGAAGAAACGCAGGTAGAACGCGGTGAAGGCGCTGCCCTGGGCGCGCGGCTGGATGTAGGCGCGCAGCGCGTCGAGGTAACTGTCCCAGCTGGGGTCATCCTGGGCGTAGAACTGCACGACCCAGGGGTTGTCCTCCAGTTCGTCGAAGGCATCCTGCAGCACGTTCTCCAGGGTGTCGCGCACCTGCAGCAGCCAGGCCGGTTCGCGTCCTTCCGTGCCGACCGGCAGCAGTTCGTAGAAGGCGGCGACCGAGGTGCCGTCATCCAGCAGCATGCACTGCGACTCGGGTAGGTACTCGGCCCACGGCAGCCGATCGGCGAAGGAGGGCGCCACGTTATAGAGCGCCTGTTCATCGGCCTGGGTAGCCGGACGCCGGGTGCTCTGTGCAGTACCGGGCTCGGCGAGGCCGTGGGCGTGCAACTCGGCGACGTGGCGCGCCCAGGCGTCTGTAGGGGGCGTGGCTTCCTCGGACGGCGGCCGACGCATGAACCACGGCCAGGCCATCAGTAGTCCTCCAGCCGTTCGCCGGGCAGGGCGTACTGCACCCGCTGGTACAGCGGAAACAGCGTGGTGTAGCCGGGCACCGGCACCGGGTCGCTGCCGGCCAGGTGGGGAAACACGTACATCAGCAGATCGGGATTGGGCAGGCGGTGGAACTGCCGGTAGATCTCGTTGGCCGCCGTGCGCGTGTAGCGGGCCTGCACGATCGGCGCAGCCTGCACATCGGCCTCGCTCAGTGGCCGGCGCAGCGCCTGGCGCGCATCGAGCAGCTGCCGGGCGCTGCCGCTGCCGGTCTCCATGTTCCAGATATCGAGCATCGTGGTGTCGTCGTGCGGCAGCAGTGCTTCCTTGCTGGTGGCGCAGCCACCGAGCAGCAGCGCCATGGCCAGCAGGGCCAGGCTTTCAGTCCAGGTCTTGTGCATGGGGCAGCCCTCCAAGGCGGTGATCGACGCGGCGACCGGCGGGGTCATAGTCGACGGTCAGGGGTTGTTCGAGGTGCACGGCCACCTGGGCGCCGGGCTTGACGTAGACCGCCGCGAACGCCTGGCCGTAGAGCTTGTTGACCCAGGCGGACATGTCCTGAACGCCCCCAGCGAGGATGCGGCCCATGGCCTCGTTGGCGCCGATGCCCACGGTGCCGACCGAGCCGTCGCTACTCATGTAGGAGACCTGGCCGCTGCCTTCGTCGATCAGCGAGGCGACGCCGGCACCGGCTGCGGTGATCAGGGCCTGCGAGCCCAGGTATTGTTGGGCGTTGCTGCGCCGCTCGCCGGAGACGCAGGGGATGCCATGCGGGTCGCTGATCCAGCCCAGGCCGTCTTGGGTGTCAGTGTCGTTGTTGGTCTGGCGGTTGCCGCCGCGCGCGTCGTCGTTGGGCAGAGTACGGATGGTGCCGTCCTCGAAGACGAAGGTGACCGAGCGGATCTGCCCGCGCACGCAGGACAGCGTCCAATCTCCTGAGGCCGTGCCGCTGACCACGGCACCGGCCACATCCGGAATGTCGATACCGTTGGCGGTGAGGTTGTCCCGCCCGATCAGAACTTTGAAGGGGTAGGGGTCGTTAACGGTGCCATCGATGGGCACGCGGCCGACCAGCGCCGTCATGGCGATCGAACCCATCAGCGTCGAGTTGGTCGGCACGGTGTACACCGCAGTGGTCTCCGGCGCCCCCGCGGCGCGGCGGCCGGCGTCGACGGCGGCGCTGGCGGCGCTGGCGGTGCTTTCCAGCGTCTTCTGCGCCGGCCCGAAGCTTGTCGGAAAACTGAAACTACCGGCCGTGCCGCTACTGCGCGACTGACCATCGTCACGGCGATCCTCCGGCTCGATCCAGCGCAGGGTGTCGCCGGGCAGGCCGTCGCTTGGCTCGAGCCCCAGACCGACCGGTAGATCGGCGTGCTCCTCCTTGCCGATGGCATCGAGCCGCTGCTGCAGTTGCTGCAGCAGGCCCTGGGTCTGCTGACGATCGTGGCTGAGCTGCTGGCGGTCCTGGTGCAGCTGGTTGCGTTCGCTGTCGAGCGCGCTCTGGATGCGCTGGTCGATGGCCCCTTCGCGTTGGCGCAGGCGCTGGTTCTCGTCGCGCTGGACCTTGTTGTCGCTCAGTGCGGTCTGCAACTCGCTGCGCAGTTGGCGAACCTGGGCGACCAGCGTCGCCACGGTGTCGCGCGGGGTGTCGCCCTCGATGCCGAGCGCCTTGGCTTCGTCGGGCGTCAGGCGGCTGGCCTCGTCCGCCGAACCGGGCGTGTCGCCACCGGTAGAGAACAGCTTGACGGCGCCGAACACCAGCAACAGCGCCAGGGGGATCATCAGCCACTTGAGCAGGCCATTACTGTGCATCGCGGCCTCCTGAGGGTTCGGGCAGGTTGAGCGCCGCGTCGATGGGGGCAATGGCCGGCAGCAGGGCTTGCGCCAAGCCGTGTCCACGGGTGACGAGGTAGACCACAGTGGTGTCCTCCGGCGTGCCGCGCGGGCCCAGCGTCGGGTGCTGAAAGGTCGCGGCGAGGAAATGCCCCTGCAGGGCACGCGGGTCCAGCTCCAGCCAATGCGTGCTGTGGTTGCGCAGGCGCACGGCGCTGACCCACAGGTTGTCCAGGTGCCAAGCCGCCAGCGCGTGTGCCTGTACCGGCAGGGTGGGCAGCAGGGAGTCGAGCGGCAGGTCGCGGCGCAGGGTGACGCGCGTGATGCCCGGCACGGGTTCGACGGTGCGCAACGGGGCGTAGAGGTTCTGCGCGGCAAAACGGGTCAGGATCACGGGCTGCGGTGTGGCGCGCACCGGCTGAGCCACGGCGGCACTATCGTCATCGGCCGCGGAGGCAGCCGCGGTTGATGTAGCCTCAATGATGCGCACCGGCTCCAGGGGCGGCTGGACGTCCTGGGCCGGCTCGGCGGAGATGTCGAGCAGCATCACTGTGCCGGTGTCGGCGTCCTGCAGCTGCAACCGGGTCGGTTCGATCGGCTCGCTGGCCAGCAGGTAGATCGCACCGGCGGCGCTCTGCACGCGCAGGCGGTTGCCAAGCGAGGCGGGGACGCCGACACGGACATTGCGCTCGACGAAGACGACGCGTTCCTGATCGACCACCAGCGGCAGGGCCAGGGGCAGGCGCTCCCAGCGCAGAATTTCGGTGGCCTGGGGGGCGCTGAACGGAGCCAGCGCGAACGCCGCGAGGGCCAGGGGCAATAAACGGTTCATGGCGTGTTTTCCAGGGCAGGGACGGGCGTGGCCGCCGGATCGACAGGGCTGGCAATGCGCTGCGGCGCGCCGTCGTAGCAGTCGATGACCAGCCCAAACGGGTTGCGCTGCGGGTCGACGTCGCTGCGCAGGACCTTGAGCGGGTAGCGCACCAGGGCGCGTTTGACCTGCTCCGAGGCGTAGTACTCGTCGGCCGTGACATCCAGGTTCACCACCCATTCGCGGGTGGAGACGGTGCGCACGCGCAGTGTGGGGTTGTCACCGTAACCGCGGCCGGGAATCTCGTAGATGCCGCGTACGCGCCGGCGCAGCTCACCGCTGTTGCGGCGGTACTCGTAGTCCTGCTGCAGGAACGCCTGGCAGGCGGGCGTGAGGTAGGGCGACAGCACATGCAGGTTGCGCGGGTAGTCGTCGTCGCCATTGGTCGGCCAGCGCTGCAGCTGCTGCCAGACATAGAAGGTGAAGGCGTATACGCTCTCGGGCGGTACGTCCCACCAGGGGCGCGTGCTGCCCGAGCGCAGGTCGGGCGGTACATGGATGGTCAGATCGCGTGGTGCGTTCCACCAGCCGATGCCCATGACCAGGGCCAAGATCACCAGCAGACTGGCGCCGATGCGCAGGGTCTTGATGTGGGCGTCGAGCCGCAGCACTTCGTTCTTGAACCGGCTCACGGTGCCGTGCTCCTGCGTGTGCTCCAGTAACCGGAGCGGGTCACCAGCCGCTGGCCGTCGGTGAGGGTGGCGAGCGCCGGTAGACGCAGCGCGATCCACCACTGCAACCGCCGGTACAGCCAGGTCTCGGGGCGGCCGCGCTTGAGTCGGCGCAGTGCACCGCCGCCGATGAAGATGCCTGCGCTGACTGCCAGCAGGATGGCCGTGGGGACGATGGCGATCGTCACCAGCATGATGGCCAGCGCTATGCCGCTCGCCAGGCCAAGCAGACCCGACAGGCCGGCACAGACCCACAGCTCATTCGCCGTCAGCCCGCGCACCACCACCGGGTGACGGTTGAGGCGGTGCGGCAGAAACAGCACTGTCCCGTCCGTGCGGATGTCTTCGGTCATCTCGGCAGGCCTCGCTTTAGAGCACGCCGATGGCTTCGGTTAGCAGCCAGATGCCCACTACCAGCAAAATCGCACCGACCGCCACGGTCAGGCCGAACTGGCCCCAGGTCGAGCGGCCAATGTGGATCTCCGCGTAGCGGGTGTAGGCGTGGTAGCAGACGCCGACGAACATCGAGGCGACCACCAGCAGGGCGATCAGCATCACGATGTCGTAACCGTAGTTCTGCAGCGTTTGCAGGATGCCCGTGCCGACCCCGCGCGACGGGTTTTCCAGGGTGGGCAAAGCGGCCTGGGCACAGGGCGACAGCACGCCGAACAGCGGCAGCGCCGCCAGGCCAGCGAATGGACGGGGGAGAAGGGAGCGGGCGAGCGGCTTCATCAGGACGACCTCTTACGAGAGCAGGAAAAAGGTCAGCACCAGGTAGAGCACGGCGAAGCGCACCACGACAACCAGGAACTGACGATGGGAAAGCTGTTCTTCGGCCCAGCCCACGTAGGCGCTGCGTATCGCCCAGACGCCCCACAGGAGCAGCACGGCGAACACCGCACCGAGCAGCACGGTTGCCATCTCGGTCGGGGTGAAGCCGCTGTTGGTCTGGAATGCGGTGATCTGGGCGGCGTTCATGGCGCCTCCTGCGCGTCGAGCGCGGCGGCAGGCTGGCGATATCCGCCGAGCAGCTCGGCGGGGTCGCGCGGCTGGGCACGCGAGGGCGTCAGGTAATCGCGAATACCGCCGCGCACGCGCTCCAGGTCGGCGGCGAGACGGCTGTAGTCGAAGTGGTAGCGGGCACGTGCATCTGGCGGCTGCGCGGCCTGTTGCGCAACGAGGCGCTCGATGCTGTCGAGTTGGCGCAGCGCGGCGGCGAGGCGGGCATGCTCTGGTGTGGCGTCGTCGGCGCTGGCGTTACCGGAAAGATAGAGACCGAGCAGCAGTGCCAGGGTCAGACCGGCGGGTTGATGCCTGTTGGCTGGAGAGAGCAGTCGCTTCGACATTGGCCAATCCACGATGTGCGAGGAATGGCGAAATGCTCTCGGTATGCCTGGGGCGCTGCCTTAAACAATGGGAACCTGGGTGTCCCCCTATTGCTCCGACTATCGGAGCGGCTCAGCAGCCGCTACGGCTGTAGCTGGGGGCCGGAACTAAAGGTACTTCTTAAAGCTTGCTGCGGTGATGTTCACCGCCAGGCCGAGCAGCGCCGCGCTCGGCAATAGCACCAGCAGCGGATGCACGCTGACGGGCAGGGTGAGGTAGAGGATCCACGGCAGGACGGCCAGCGGCATCAGGCTGGCTTTGGCGCGGTGGTAGATGAAGCCTGACTCGCGGCCGGCACCGAACTTGCGAATATCGCGGCGCACCAGACCGTCGACCAGGCCGACGAAGGCGGCCAGCAGAAACAGTGGCAGCGTCAGCACCAGGACCAGCAGCCGCACCATGAAGGTCAGTGTCGTGAACGCGGCCGCAATCAGGTAACGCTCGCTCCAGACGTAGACCTGGCTGATGTAGTAGCGGGCGTCGCGAACATCGCCATGGCTGGGGGCGCGGGCACGCGACGATGCCTGACTCATCCAGTCGAGCAGGCCGCTCTTCACGAAGAGCCATTGGTAGGCACCCTCGACCAACTGGTGTGCGGTGCGGCCCGGCTCCTGCACCACCGCGCTGCGGGTGAAGTGGGTGGAGAGGTGGTTCAGTTCGTAGGCGAGCATGCCCTGGGCGTGACGCCAGCCCTGCTCGGGCCAGAACAGGTGCATGCCGGCGCACTCGATGAGGATCGACAGCAGCAGAGAGCCGAGCAGTACCCCGAGCAGGCGCAGCGGCAAGGTGACGAGGCTGGCGAACACGCCTTGCTGGCGGGCCTGTTCGCGCTGGGTGGTGGCGGCCGGATCCTTCATGGCCGTGCATCGGTATCTTCGGACGCGTCCGGATCGGCCTGGTGGCGGAAGCCGTCGAGCAGGTCACCGGGCAGCGGCTGATCCTGCAGGCCTGGCAGGCCCTGGTTCTCCCACCAGTCGCCAGCCTCGGCATAGTGTTGGCGCATGTAGCCAGCGAGCTGCTGGAGATCATCGGGCAGCGCTTCGTCGGGGTCGGGGGCCGGCAGCGGCATGCGGACCTTCCACAGCTGGCCGCCTTGCAGCAGGGCAAAGGCCTGGCCTTTGGGCAGGCCGACCACGTGGGCGGGCTCGATCATCGGCACGCTGGCAGTGCTGATGCGGTCCTGGGCGTTGGAGGTGAAGTCGGTCGGCCCGTGCACATCCGAGCTGTCGGTGGCTCCGCTAACCAGCGTCGTGGTGTAGACGTCCACTTTGGGCAGCTGGCGGGTGAGCAGCTCGGCGGTCGCGGTCTCGCGCACCCTCAGCATGAACAGGTTGTTGAAGTTGCCGATGACCTGGCCTGCTTTCGCCCGGTTGCCGACCCGCGCCTCGATGTCGCTGAGCGTCTGGGTATAGGCGGTGACCTGCAGCCCAGCCCCGCCGCCTTTGTTGACCAGCGGCACGAACTCATCGCCCATCAGCTCGTTGAACTCGTCCGCATGCACGTTGATCGGCACCCGCGCACCCGCCAGGGCCTCAGGCAGCCCATCATCGATGCCGAACTTGTAGATATGCCCGGCGACCGACACCAGATCGGCAAACATCGAGTTGCCAACGGCGGCGGCGACCTCGGCATCCGACAGGGCATCGAGGCCGACATAGACCACCGCGCGTTTGCGCACGATCTGCATCCAGTCGAAGATCGGCCGCGGATCGGCCAGGTCCGCATAACTCGGCGCGAGCAGTTGCGCGGTCTTGCCGGTGGTGAGCTTTTCCAGCAGCGGCAACAGGCTGGCGACGATCTTGTCGAAATAGGTCCGGTCGTAACGCACGGCACTGCGCAGGCCGTCGAGCACTGGGTCGTAGACGCGGACTTGCGACAGGTACTGCTCCAGCGCGACCACGCGCTTTTCCCGGCCGATCATGTTGCGCGGGATGTTTTTGTCGTTCAGCCGTCCTTCGAGCTGCACGATGATGTCCCAGGCCTTGGGTTCGTGCCGGGCGAAGTAATGCTGCGCGTACTCGATGAACAGCGCGTCGATATTGACCACGTGGCGCTGGATCAGCAGATAGTCCGGACGCTGGCCCAGCTCGACCAAGGCGCGGGCGATGATGTTGACGAAGCGCCAGGCGAACTCTCGAAACGCTGCGCTATTGCCCTCACCGGAGAGTTGCCCGGCGATGCGCGTGGCCACCTCCGAGATTCTTCCGAAGCGACCCACTGCGTTGTAACGCGCGCTGAAATCCGGCCAGCCCAGGTGGAAGACATAGAACTCGCGTTCGCGCCCGGTGCGCTTGGCCTCCACGTACATGCGCTTGAGCAGGTCGGCATCGCCTTTGGGGTCGAACACGATCACCACCTCGTGCTCGCCGGTCGCATTTCGCCGCCGAATGTCCTGGGTCACGAACAGTTCGGCCAAGCGGGTCTTGCCGACCCGGGTGGCGCCCAGCACCAGCGAGTGCCCGACCCGTTCGCCGAGCGGAAGGCTGACATCGACTTCGTTCGGCTCGATGCCATGCAGCCGCGGCAGGCCGCCGACTGGTGGCAACGGGCGCAGCGGGTTGAGTGCAATGTCCCAGGCGGTGAGCTTGGCCAACTTCGACAGCGGAAACGGCGCGAACTCCAGCCGCTCTTCCAGGCGGCGCGCCAACTGGTAGGCGGGCGTGGGCTCGACGTAGCGGCGAAACTCGGGCCTGAACGTCTGCGTCAGGCGATGCGTATGGCGTTGTTCCCAGCGAAATCCGCGGCCGATGAACAGCCGCTGCTGGCTGACCGGCACATCGCGACTGGTCATCACGTAGCGCGGCAGGCGGCGGATATTGCGCCGGTAGCGCAGGATCACCAGCGCATCGCGCAGGCGAATCGCGCCGAAGGCGAGGAAGGCCAGCGCGCTGCCCAGGCCAATCGTTGGGCTCAGCGCGAGCGACCAGGGTGCCACCAGGGACAGCAACGCGGCGGCGGCGCAGACCGCCACGGTGTACAGCTCCACCGCTGGCCGTAGCAGCACCTCGATCGCGTGGGACTGGGCCATGGCCGGCGCATCACTGTTCGAGGCCGCTGGCCGTGATCAGCACCGGGTAGTGCCGCAAGCCGAGGCGCTCGGCGAGGTCGTCGCCGGCCACCGGCGACAGCGGCAGCCCTGGCACCAGCGCCCGCAGCGCATCCAAAGACTCGGTCGAGCTGATATTGACGACCAGGCCCACGGCACCGAGTTCGCGCAGGCGCAGAGCCCGCTGCTGCAGCCAGGCGCGCGAGCGTTGGTCGTCGCCGACGAGAAAGAACGGCCGCAGCCCGGGCGCCTCGATCACGCGACGCGCCACAACGCCGGGCGACAGCCGCACGGAGCGCACCGGAAGCATGCTGGCTTCGTTGACCACCCCAGCGGGCGGACGCGGCATCTCAATCCGTGGCGCGCTGACTCCGGCGCGTGGCTGCAGGTTCAGGGCCTCGTAGTACGGCAAGGCCGAGGTGCCGCCACGATCGTCGACGATGATCAGGGTGTTGGCCTGAGCGAGCATCGGCAGCCAGGGCAGAACGAGGTAGGCGGCGAGGACGGGCAGGGCGTTCATGGCAGATTTCTCCGGGAGCTGATTTCCAGTCGGGCTCGCCCAGCACGCGAGCCAGATGCTGGCCGACGCTGTGGCGGTAGCGGGCGGCCGGCGCACCGCCAGCAGGGCGGTGGTAACGACCGATGGCGAGCAGCCAGTCCTCGCCTTCGACGTGCTGCTCGCGCAGGATCTCGGCGGCGATGGCCAGGTTGCGGTAGGGGTCGAGCAGGTCGCAGGGCTGGGCGTAGCGCTGCGGGTGGTAGCCGAGATTGATCTGGCCGAGTCCCGCGTCGATGCGGGTTGCCGGTGTGCGCCTAAGTGCCTGGCGCAGCCCGGCGCAGGCCTCGGCGCGGGTGGTGTAGCGCTGCGATGTGCCGGCGACGTTGAGTGTCCACGGCCAGGGCACCAGACGGCCACCCACGCGGGTGCCGCTCTCCTGCAGCGCCACGGCGTACAAGACGGGCGAGGGAATGCCGGCGCGCTGCGCGGCGACCTGATAGGCCGGCGGCGGAATTTCCCCTGCCCGGACGGTGCCGGCCAGCGCACAGGCCAACAGCGCGAACACGGTGCGGCGCGACATTACGGCTGCCGCTGCCATTGGCCGCCCACCTGACGTACGACCGCCGGCAAATCGCCTGACAGCCCCAGCGACACCCAGCGCCCCGCGTCGTGATTGAGCGTGACCTGACCGCTGCGCACCTTGGCCGGGTCGATGCCAATGCGCAGTGCCCAGGCGCGGATGCGCGCGTCGTCGGCGCCGCTGTCGACGACGTAGATGTCGAACGCCCGACCGGCGGCCTGCAGCTGCAGCGCGGCTTGATCGCAGGCCGGGCAAGCCTCCTTAACGAACAGAGCGGGCCGTCCGTTCGCCGCTGTCACCGCCGGCGAGAACGCCGGGCCGGCATCGGGCAGGATGACCCGCGGCATATCGGCGTGGAGCCGTTGCCAGGCGTCGTCGTAAGCCCGCTGGTAGGCGAGCAGCTTCTCGACGCGTTGCGCTTCGGCCGCGACCTGCAACTGCGCATAGTGCTGCCGTTCCTGATCGGAGCGCGCCTCGATACCCAGGGCGGTCAGCGGGTCGATGTGTGGCGAATAGACCCCCAGCGGCCCCTGCATCAGATCGCGGTAGCGCGTCCATTCCTCGGTGTTCAGGCCCCAATCGCGGGCCTGCTGCTCGGCGGCGCGTTCGATGGCCAGCGGCCGCTCGTTGCTGGAGCGGTTGTCGCTGCGGAGATTCGGCTCGCCAAGGGCCAGGCTGCTGGTCAGCGCGAGCAGCAGGGCAGGGAGGTTACGATGAAGCCTCATCTGCCCCACCTACCGCACCGGAATCGGCATGCGAAGGATGTCGGCACCATGCCGGAATACGGCGGTATTGGCTTCGATGGCCTCGAGGTGCCAGCCGGCTGCGGCCTCGCCGGGGCGCAGCAGGCGAACCTGTGCGAGCGCGTTCGCGGTGGCCGGCAAAATCGAGAGAAACGGCTCGCCGGCGCGCAGCTCCGTGCCGATCACCCGGAATGGCGGCTCGATGGCCATGAGTTTGGCGGGTGCCGCGGCGCGAGGGCGGGGCGGAGTCGGAGGGGCAGGAGGAGGCGCGCTAAGGCGCATTTCCAGTTGCTCAAGGCGCGCTTGCAGCGGCAGCAGGTTGTCCGTTGCCGGCTGGTTGCCGAGCGACGCCTCGATCGCACTGAGCCGCAGCTCCAACGCCTCGCGCTCAGCCTCGTAGCGCTCCTGGGGCAGGGCGACCGGCTGTTGCTGAGCGTGCTCAACCTGCTGGATCAGTTCGGCCAGGCGCTTTTCCAGCGCGGCTACCTGCCGGCTCGGTGCGTGGGTTTCGACCTGGATCGCCAGACCCGACAGCGTAACGTGATCGATCACGACGGCGCCGCTGATCAGCAGCAGCCAGGTGACTACGGCGACGCGCATCAGGGGGCCGTGCTGGCGAGATTCATCGCCAGGCATCGTGGTCATGGCTGCGGCTCCACGGTTGCACCTTGCCGGGGAACGCTCTCAGCTATGGCCGGCGCCGCGTCGACAGGCGTTGCGTGAGGCTGGCTGAAGCAGACGCGGCGCGTGGCGTGGTCGACGTGCAGCGTTCGCGCCGGCCCGGCCAGGGTCAGCAAGGCATCGCGCAGTTGCAGCGGGCCGATGTGATAATGCGCAGCGGGCAGTGGTAGATTGCCCAGCGCATCGGTGTCGCCACTGCGGCAAAGCTGATACCCGGAGCGTTGCAACACATGCCGTAGCGCATCTCCAACGCTGGCGTGCAGCGTGCTGGGGATAGACACTTCGACCACCTGTAGCAGCAGATCCTGCTGGGCGGCCGTCGGGGTCAGCTTGACCAGCGTGTAGCGGCCGTAGCGAACGACCGGGACGAACTCCGGTACCGGAGCCGGTGCAGCGACCTCATCGGGAACGGGAGAGGGCGCGGGTGGCGTTGCGCAGCCGGTCGCCAGTGCGGCCAGCAGCAGGCAACTGCGGTAGGAACGGATGGCGTGCATGGCTCAGCTCTCGGCAAGGTCGAGCCGAGACCATCGCCCTGCTGGGGGGGCGCATCAGCAAACAATGGGAATCGCTGCATTGCCGTTTTTACAGGGCGGCCCAAGGCGAGCAGCTGACCCAGCTGCGATCAAAAAATCAACAGGTGAACCTGAGGCCCCATGCGTCGAGGGATACGGATCTTATCGAAAGGGTTATGCACAGATTTTGTGGATAACTCGAAGTGGGCTTGTGCGGTTGACTTCCGAGCACTGATATTCGGCATAGTCGGGGTCATCGGCGAGGTCAGAGAGGTTGAAGGAGGGCGCTAGCTGTCAGCTGGTTCGGCAGAAAACGAGTCGCAGTCGGCGGCTGCCATAGGCAAGAGCGGCCAAGAGCTGCCTGTCGCGACCGGGGCCTTACGGCCAATAGCTGCCGGTTGCGAAGTGCCGTAGTCGACCCCAAAGCGGCCAGTTCCTATCCTGCTTTCGCCACCAGCTATCTGCCTGAAACTTTCATTTCCGTGAGTGCTTTGAGTGGGGGCAGCCGAATATAGCGAGGGTAGGCTCAGAGTTTTCACTGAAGGTAGGCGGGCATGGTCTCGTCGAGCCCAGCTATTTGCATCTATAGCCTTAACTTTTTGATGTGGCTAACTCTTTATGTCGACTGTTTACTTCTAGTCTCTGGAAAACGCCATTGCCGGGATTCAGGTATGAATCGCCCAGCTGCTCGTCTGGCGTCAAAATAGCTTTGCAGCGCGACTCTTGGAACTTTCCTGCTTCCGAACTATGCTGCTGGTATTTTGACTGCCTAATAGTTAGGCGGTGACAGGGAGTCCTGATGGGTATCATCGTACGCGTCCTCAAAGCGAATCATGGCGACTGCATCCTGGTTACCCACGAGGGGCCTTCCGGTGTGTTCAACCTACTGATAGATGGGGGAACAGCGCAGACCTTCAGGCATGGGCCTAGGCAGCGATACTCAGGAGCGCTGTGTGATGCTCTGGACGAGTTGAGGGATCAAGGGCAGTCCGTCGACCTGGCCATTCTTACCCACATCGACGACGATCACATCCACGGCTTAATCAAAGCTTTCGAAGAGCCTGATTACCTGGGGAAAATGGTCAAGTCTATGTGGTTCAACTCATCACGCCTGATAACCCGGCACTTCAATATTCCGGAAATACCAGAGAATAACATCATGCTGGCTGACGATTCACCTGAAACCAGCGTGAAGCAAGGCAAAGACCTTGAGAAATTGCTTGACAAGCTTGGGTGCAAGCGTGCCCCGCTTATCATGGTTCCCCAAGAATATGAAATTGGCCCGTTCAAGTTGAAAATTCTGTCTCCTGATAAGAAGCAGCTGGAGAAGCTTCTCCACAAATGGCCTGTGGAGGAGGATTCTGGAGAGACGTCCGCGCATGACAATGACTACCACCTTTCTTTAGATAAAATTTGGGCGGATGATGAGTTTGAGTCGGATTCGTCCGTTTACAATGGTAGTTCTATAGCATTCATCTTGGAGGCTGATGGGAAAAGCATGCTTTTTCTCGGCGATGCTCATGATGAGGTTGTCACAAGTAATCTACGGCGTTTGGGTTACAGTGCAGTAAATAAGTTAAGGCTGGAGCTTGTGAAGCTTTCGCATCATGGCAGTCAATACAATACAAGTAGTGACTTCTTGTCGCTGCTGGATTCGCCGCTATACATTATATCCACAGACGGATCTAGGCATGGGCTGCCAAACAAAAGAACTATTGCTCGGATTATTAAATTTACCAGTGGCAAAGCGGCGTTCAATTATGAGGATGTGATTGAACAGCTACTTTTGGCTGATGAAATTGAGGATTTTTCCTCTCGTCTTGAAGTGCTTGATGATGAGATCAGATTTTAAAATGACATTCTCGGAAATCATGCGATCATATTGCGTCATGGTAAATGGTGGTAGTGGAGTGCTGGTTAATGCAATGACCAATGACTACTCCTATGTGCTCACAGCTGGGCATGCAGTTGAGGCAGACGCTGCCACTAATGTTGTTACTGACCATCAAGGGCGAAATATTGAAGTTCTAGAGGTGCTACCTTTTCCAAAAGTTGGTAGGAAAAAGCCCCTGGACTGCGCGGTGCTAAAGGTCGCTCACCAAGCCGATGTTGCGCAAAGATCTTGGGCCGCTTCAGATTTGCCACACCGGGCTAACTTGACAGTGGTTGGCTTTCCCGAAACAGAAAGAACAAGTGCAGAGCCTGTAAAGCAATGGGATGGCCATTCGACTAGTGTGGCTGATGAGCTGATAGTATTTACTTTGGATGGTATTCCTGGGGTAGATGTTCTCAAGGGAATCTCTGGCGGCGGGGTATACCATGTCGATAATGGTTATCCATACCTTGTAGGTGTTGAGTTTAAAATGGAGGCTACACGAAGAGGGAATCAGTTTGGTCGTGTAGAGTGTCATGGCCTTGCAAGGTTTAATGAAATAGTCGCTGCGCACTCAAGTGCCCCGATGATTCCCGCTCATCTTGAATGCTTCTCTAGAATGCGAGAGATGATCTTTAAGTTCAATGTGATTGAACAGCGGAATGTTCAAGATCTTACTGCCGCATTGATCAGTATTGCAGATTCGCTGATTTCAAATGGGTTGCCTCCTCCCTACGAAATCATGAAGAAGTATAAGACTCAATTACTGCTGGATCCTAAGCATGCTGGCGAGCTAGAAGTACGAGCGTTGTGGGTTGCGTATTTAGAGTTTGTTGTCATATCCGCGCTAATGGATAATGTTGGCGTGACTGATGAAAACTATATTGAAGGCATTGAGAGGAGACGTCGATTACTGTACACGAGCGACACCTCGAATTGGATTGGTCGCCTGGAAGAAGTTCTAAAAGTTGCACGTAAGCTTCTAGACAGAAACGGTATCCTCATTGTTGCCTCTCCAGACATAGCAGCAAAACCGTTTCCGCCGAAATTCAGGCTTGAAGGCGTGATCAGTAATATTTCTGTAGTGCCTAATCAAGGCCCGTTGGCAATTGATAATGTTGAGGGCGAACTATACGCAAGCTTTAAGTTGACCCATTTGGAAGGATTGCGTAGTAGTTGCGTCATTGAACAAGAAGATGAATACCCAAAAAAATCCCCAGGCAGGCAGCAATTGCAGTATTTTAGGGATAAGCTGAATGAAATTATTACTTAAAGAGTACGATCTTGGCTTCCTCAGTACTCAGTGTGAAGGCATTGAGTTTCATATGTTTCGATCGGATGATTCTCTGTCATACATTTCTTGCATAGCCTGCTTGTGCGAGCGTGCATCAGATATCATCAAACACTGGCGCGCAATTCAAGGTTTTGTTTCTGTTCATTATCAGCCGAAAGGGAATTTGGCGTCATGGAATTTGTATTTGGCTTTCGTTACGACTCAGAAAGTGTCGGTTTGGGAAAAGTATGAAATTGAAAATAATAAATTTTCTGCTCGTAAAGTAGTGCTAGATGGTTGTTCTGAAATGCCTACGCCCGATGAGCTGGCCGTTGAGCTGGAAAAGCAACTGCTAGGTTCCGATTTGACACTTGATCCGCGCGTAAATGAGCCAAGAGAAGCTTTGCTTTCCCTAGAAAAATTCGTGCGTGGCGCACCGCTGGATCAGAAGGTTGAGTCCAAAGAAATGCGCGCTTCTATGATTAATAACATTATAGAATTTCTGAATAAAGATGAAAATCAAAAAGGTTGAGATAGAAGCGTTTCGCGCTTATAAGTTAAAGTCTGAAGGGACTTTTGATTTTACCAATGCGGGCGATGTTCCTTCTGATTTTGTAGCTATATTTGCGCCAAATGGTTTTGGTAAAAGCTCATTTTATGATGCGGTTGAGTGGGCTGTAACCAATCATCTGGAGCGACTTGGGGGTGAGTACAATAAGGCTAATTACGAGAGCGCCGCTCGTATTACCAAATATGACAAGGTTGGGCAAAAGATACTTAGAAATAAATATGCCGATCAAAAGATCGCTACCCGAGTTGTAGTTGATACAACCCGGCCTGAGCCATTTGCTCGAACGCTTCCTACTGTCAGATCTAATGGGCGAGATTTGCGAATTGGAAACAATGAGGATCGGGAGAATGATTATTTCCGACGCGTGATTTTGAGCCAGGATGAGATTGACAGGTTTCTTAGAGAAGCAAAGCCTCAGCAGAGATATGAGAAATTCATGGAAAGTTTCGGTGGTGAAGCCGAAATTGCCCGTAAAGAACTAGCAGTGCTTTTGGCTGATAACAGTACTGAGCTAAGTGATCTTAATAGCCAGCGCGAGGAGCTCATCGAGGAGCTTGAGCAGCCAGTAGACCTTTCCATATTTGAGCGTTTCAACGCAGAAGCCTCAAAGCTAAATGATCTCGGTGAAAATATCACTCTGGCTGATGAAGGTTTTTCTTCTCAGAGTGAGCATGCACTAAGTTCGAGTCTTGTCTCAAGGCAGCATGAACTCACTTTGGAGCTGGAGTCAAATACTCGGGCGATAGAAACACTCTCGGATAGAGTTGTTAAGACGGTCGATGTGGAACTTCATAGGAGATTTATTGAGGAGAAGAAGGATGCTTCTGATCGCCTTTCGCAAGGGGTGATTGATGCTGATAATTACCAGCAGCTGCTAGATGGGAAAAATAAGTGTGAGTCTGATCTTCAGCTGACAAATGACCGCCTTGGAAAAATTGTTTCGATCAGTGAAAGCTTAAACGAATATTTTGACACTGAAGCGCGCCTTAGCGAGATTGCCACAAGGCAGAAATTATTAGGCGAGGCGCGTTCGGGAAGTTCTTCTCAGTTGCTGGGCCTAGCTAAATCTGCAGAAGATTTAAAGAAAGAGCTAAAAGAGTCTGACGATAGGGCTTTATTTCTCAGGAATTCGATTGATAATGCTGGCCCGATTTATTCTGAGATGTCGGTTCATCGCACGCGATCCGAGGTTCTTGGGCAGCATATAGCGAAAAAAGAAATTGCAGTTCGTCTAGATAAGTCAAAATTGAGCGATTTGACGGAAGAGATTAAAAAGTCTTCTGCGCTTAAGATTACTTCGGACTTTCTCTTGTTTGATCCCGTGGGTTTGTCTCTTATAGATCAAGATAAGATCGATAGGTTGACGCGGTGCTTTAGTGAGCTTGATGCCATCAAGGCGTTTGAGCAAACGATACATACGACCCAGAAAGCGCTGACCGATCAGATGGGCGTGCACGAACGGCTTGTTGCTACAGGGGTTGAGTATCTTAATACATGGCCGTCTCATGCTTGCCCTTTATGCAGCGCAAATCATGAGTCTGCTGATGAACTGCTGGATAAAGTCAAAGGCCAGCATCTGTTGTCTGCGTTAAGTCAAGAGAACACAGATAAGCTTGCGCTCTCTAGGTTGCGTAAAGAAAAGCTATTGAGTGAAATTAACGACATTACTCGGGCAGCGAGAGAAGTACATACTCTTCAACTTACTGACCTTCAAGGTAAATCTAAAGACCTAAGCAGTCGACTTGCTCAGGCTGAAAGTGAAAAATCTACCCTTGAGTCGGAAAAAAAGGCTTTAGAGAACCGAATTGGCGAGTTGGAAAAAACTGTATGGAATCTTACTCAAGATGAACTGATACAGCGTGCTGAGGCGGAAGTGCGCCTGCTTTCAGAAAAGCGGGTAGATCTGGTGCTACGCCATACGGGCTTGGCAGAGCAAATAGATGTCCTCAAAAATAAGATATCGGAAAATGATTTAGAGTTGCAGGTTCTAGCATCTGAGTACACTACTAGAAGTGGCTCGAATGCTTATCTCTTGGTTCTTAAATATTTGACTGATAATGCGCTCAACTCTGCAGACCTCAGAAGCCATTGTGACTCTAAGAAAGCCGAAGTCGCGGTTGAGTTGGAGAATCACAGGCGGAACAGTGAGGCTCTCGTTACCCAGTGCAACAACCTACAACAGAAAATGCAGACTGATGGGAATTGGGTTGAATTCTCGCTACTCAGGTCTCAAAAAGAAAGCTTGGAGCTAGATCTTGCACGATCTCAATCAGCGATAAATGCTTTCTATGAAAGCCTTGCTGGCTTGATTGATGTTAAGGGCGAGAATGATCTGGAAAAAATTAAATCTCTAATGATGGGTGGCATAAGTGATCGACTTCTGCGGAATGATAGCCTTGAACGTTTAGTTAATGGTTTCAAACTGCTGCTTGAGTTGATGATTTCATTTAAGCCATATGTTAAGCGTCTGTCCCTGCAAGAAGACCTGGCTATTGTGGAGTTGAAGCTTGATCGACGAAATAAAGTCAATGACATTCTGCTTGCAGAAAGAGATGCGGTAATCCAGCAACTGAAAGTGTTTATTAATAATTTCTTCTACGAAGATCTTATTAACTCTATTTATCGAAAAATCGATCCGCATCCATCATTTAAGAAAGTAGAGTTTAAGGCTGACTTTGATGCTGATAAACCTGGTCTGAATATTGTGGTTAGCGATGAGGATGGGATACAAATTTCACCAATCCTTTACTTCAGTGCTGCCCAATCCAATATATTGAGCTTAAGCGTATTTCTTGCAAGCGCGCTCCACGCAGTAGATGACAAAGGGAACGCTGTTGATGTAATTATGATAGATGATCCTATCCAGTCGATGGACTCGATTAACATTCTTTCGACTATTGATCTGCTGCGTAGTATCTGCCTTCAATTTAAAAAGCAGATCATTATTTCAACGCATGATGAAAACTTCTTCGGTCTCCTCCAGCGAAAAATACCGGCGGAGATCGTCGGATCAAAGTTCTTGCAGCTTGAAAAGTTTGGCGTAGTGGTACCCGTAGAACCCTTCCTCAATTAGCGCTTGATTACAGAAGGGACGGCCTCGTCCCTTCTTCAAATGCCATTGCCTTGACGTTGATACCAAGGCAGGCGATGAGTATCTAGACGTTATTCTGCCTTGTGCAGATGTCGACTAACCGTCGCCCCCGAAGCTCCTAGCTGCCTGGGATAGACCATGAGCTTTCAGTTCCTGAATACGCGCTCTCAATGCCGCAGCTTGTACTGTCACAGTGAATCGACCCTAGTTTCGTAGACACCTTCAAGCCTCATAATGAGGCCCATCAGGAGGTGCCATGAGCAACCAGCGTTACCCCGAAGAATTC
>MTET01001897.1_pt4 | contig 38903 bp, 39 predicted proteins | sample 1042671 | NCBI WGS metagenome assembly MTET01 (sample SAMN06185814, study PRJNA358809) | soil metagenome | isolation source: garden soil control | place: India | collected 2015-05-23
CGGTTCACACATGGAAGGCACAGTCGCGCTTAAACATGCACTGGTTGCTCGCGGAATTTTGGACCATGCCACTGTGCGTTCGCCTCTGCTTCCACTGGCTGATGGTGCTGAGCAAGAAATTCATGATGCGATGCGTCAAGCCGGAATTGGCAAGGTCGATTTAACCCAAGCCGTTGCTTAAATTGTATTCGGGCTAGCATGTACGCTAGCCTTTTTTTCCTGTACGCTGCCTGAGGCCAAACATCGGGCATGTCTCTTAAAAACAATAATAAAAAGCATGCAAACTGTGGTGAACAGGTAGTGCGAAATAGAACAACAAAACTACGAGGAATGTAGTAATAAGGAGATAGAAGATGACAAATCTAGCGGATGTAGAACAAATTAGTCATCATCAAAAAAATGCGGAAATTATTGCAAGACTTGAACGGCTACCCGTCACCGGACGATTGCAATTTATGCGAATTACCATTGGTATTGCGACTTTTTTTGACGCTTATACTGTTCTAGCAATTGCCTTTGCTTTACCCCAACTCATTACCGAATGGCACCTGACGCCTGCCTATGTCGGGGCGATCATTGCCGCGGGCTATGTCGGGCAACTGGTCGGTGCGATCTTTTTTGGTTCACTTGCCGAAAAGGTTGGTCGTTTAAAAGTACTGTCTTTTACCATTTTACTGTTTGTGGCAATGGACATTTCCTGTCTATTTGCTTGGAGTGGAATGTCACTGTTAATTTTCCGTTTCTTGCAAGGTGTTGGCACAGGTGGCGAAGTACCTGTTGCGAGTGCCTATATTAATGAGTTTATTGGTGCAGAAAAGCGCGGTAAGTTTTTCTTGCTCTATGAAGTTTTATTCCCACTTGGTCTTATGTTTGCAGGCATGGCGGCATTTTTCCTGATGCCAATTTACGGCTGGAAAGTCATGTTTATTGTGGGCCTAATTCCATCTTTACTGGTGATTCCTTTACGGTTTTTCTTGCCTGAGTCACCACGCTGGCTTGCTTCAAAAGGTCGTTTTAAAGAAGCCGATCAAGTCGTCAAAAGCTTTGAAGACGGTGCCATCAAAAGCGGTAAAACTTTGGCTGAACCTGTGGTTAAAGAAATTAATCCGCAAGGCATGGCAAAAACCGATTGGCGCGAGCTGTTCCGTGGCATTTACCGTAAACGTACCTTTACCCTGTGGGGCATGTGGTTTTGCGTGTATATGGTGAACAATGCCATGGTGACTTGGCTGCCATCTCTCTACAAACAACACTTTGGTCTGTCGCTTCAAACCAGTTTAGGTTATGGCTGGATTACCTCGGGCGTGGGTGTGATTGCCTCTATTATCTGTGCGTTAATGATTGATAAAGTCGGCCGCCGCCCTTGGTACAGTGCAGCGTTTTTCTTGGCGATCATTCCACTCATGAGCCTCTCGGTTTTAGGCGCAAAATCGGCCATGGAAGTTGTAATTTTCGCAACGATTAGCTATGCCATTTTGCAGACCATTTCATTCTCTTTATACCTTTACGCTGCCGAACTTTATCCTACTCGCCTACGTGCCATGGGCATTGGTTTTAGTACCGCTTGGTTACGTGCCGGCTCTGCAATTGGGCCTGTTATGGTGGGCCTCGTAGTTGGGGGTTATGGCATTCAATATGTGTTTAGTGTACTTGCCGTTGTGGCACTCATTGGTGGCCTAGTCACCTTCTTGTTTGCCATTGAAACCAAAGGCCAAGTGCTCGAAAAACTCTCTCCATAATTCATCCATTTCATAAAAAGCTTGCCTAACCACAGCGTTAGGCAAAGGGCTTATTCATGCTTAAAAAAGGAATTTAAAATGAATAAATATTTGCTATGGGGCTGTATTGGTCTAGGCAGTGTGAGCAACGCTTATGCAGAGCTTCCTCAAGAATTTGGCAAGTTAGAATTAAAAATTAATACCCGTTACTGGAACGATGAAGGTACTGCCCACCCCACGCTTGCCAACCCTTCGCTTTCATCGAGTGAATATGAACAAAGTGCTTTAGGGCTTGAGTTAAATTATCAGTCACCTTACATGTGGGACTGGCTTGGGGTGGATGGTTCACTCTATGCAGTCACCAAGTTATTTGACTCTGGCAAGCCGAGCGCTCAGCTTTTAGAAGTCGAAAATAACGGCAAGCTCGACCAGAACTTTGCGACTTTAGGGCAGCTCTACATAAAAGCAAAACTCGGTGACAAAGGCGAAATTAAATTAGGCCGCCAGTTGCACGATTCACTGTTACTCAAAAGCACCAATAACCGCGCAGTGCCCGACACTTTTTCGGGAGCGAGTGGTCAGTTTCAACTGAATGATCAGCTACAAACTTACATGGCTTACTATGACCGCTGGAAACCGCGCAGCATGGACTCTTTTGAAAAACTCGTGACTGAAAATGATGAGCGCATTGATTATGTCGGTTTGCTCGGTGCCAAATATCAGTACAAAAACTGGAGCTTGAATGCCGAATATTTAAATAGCAAAGATTATTTAAAAAAGTATGGGGCGATTGCTCAATATAAGCTGCCGTTTCATGGCGTGGTGTGGACATTCAACACAGGTGCTTTTTTCTCGCGTGATGATGGCAAGCTGTTTAAATGCGGTGCCGAAACCGAGCTGGACTGTGTTAAAGGCCAAGACATTAACAACCGTGGCAATGGTTATTTTGTCGATATAAATGTAGCCAAGAATAATCTCGAAGGCGGCATTGCCGTTTCAAAGTTTGATGGTTTTTGGATTGAAGATAACTTTGCCGTGCACTCCGACCGCAACTCGGTTTTGACGCAAGATCACGGCACAAACCCGTTCCCGACCTCTGCGACCATTGGCCCTGACTTTACCAATAACGATGACACCGCTGTTGCCCTTCGCTTGAAATATAACTGGAAAGACTATGTGAAAGGTTTAAAAACCGAAGCGAAGTATATTTATGGCTTTGGCGCTCACCAAAGTAACATCAGCAGTGATATTGAAGGTAAAGAGCGTTACTTTGACTTTACGCTGAGTTATGCCTTGCCGTGGGTGAAAAACTTAGATGTGCGTTATTCATTTTTGCATTATGAGTCAAAGTTTGAAAATACAAACCTAGATGAAAAAATAAATGGTATGACCCGTAAAGATTGGGACCAGCACCGTGTATTTATTAATTACCGTTATACATTTTAAGCACAGGCTAAACTTTTAGTTTAGCTTTATTATTTTTATTAATTTATAGCTTTAGAGATATTAACTTTTGAGTTTAATTAAATATAAATTTATATTTAAATTTTTTATAATATTTTATTTAAATTGAATTGACCTGTTAAAAACTTATGATTATTATGGTCCCGCTGGCCTACATTGCCAGTCGGTTTTAGCAGACCGTAGATCCATGGCGGGTTATAGTTCCACTATAAGTCGTTAGACCCTTGCGTCCCTTTTCTTTGCGGTAGGACGGGAGGGGGACGCGTTCGCGCGTGCTGGTTCCTTGGATCCCAGTCTGCTAACCCCCTTTCGTTCTACCACCATAATCAATTGACGGTGATTTTTGGTGGTAGGGCTCCATAAATTCTAGGAGTTAACCATGACCTTTTTTAGATTAATCCCCTCTCCCTTATAAACTTTTTATTTATTTAAAATTTAGGTTTTCTATTATCTAAATTTTCAAATTTATAAATTATTTTTATTTTAAAATTTAAATCATTTTATTTTATTGCTTTTATAGGCGGGTTAACTATTGCCTTTAAAAATGATTTTAAAACTTAAAATATAGCGGTTTATTTTTTCTCATTGATATATCCCCAATCATTACGAGAATAATATGAAACTTTATAAAACTATTTTGGTTTTAGGCCTTGTGATCGGCGATTACAGCGTTTCGGGTTGTGACCTCCACACTCAGCAGGATTTTGAAAAAATTTGCCTGTCGGGTGGGCACACTCAAGCCAGTTGCGACTGTATTTACCAACGGCTTGAACAAGTGTATTCACCTAAGCTCATGCAACGTCTAGAACATGTCAGTTTGCAAAGTCCTGCTCTCCCACAGGACTTTGCCCCTACTTTTTTTAGTGTGATGCGGCGGTGCGATAAAGAAGACATGGGCTAAGCGTTTGGCTTAGCTCCCTTATCTCTGTGTCACAATGGTAGATTACTTTAAATCAGCGCAAAAAATTAAAGTTCTGTTGTGGCATGGGGGCCTTGGGGGATACCAAAATAACTAATTAATAACGAGTGATATATAACTTTACTTATCAGCCTTCTGAGTTCGCTCTACAGTAATATATTCATTAGGAATGACTAACTGCTTTTCCATATTCTTTACCGTATAAGAAACTAAAGTACTTTTACCAATGCCTTGAAATAACACTTTAACATCTTTAAAAATAAAGGTTTTATACTGACTCAGTTCTTTAGTAGTCGTTTTTGGTAATTCAATTAAATTTGCATATGGTTCTTTGATGTATAGAGTCGCTTTTTCTACTCTCACACCAGTTTTTTGCATGGCATAGTTTAGAAACGTGTTACCAACCTCTTCAATAAAAAACATGGGAACAAGTGGTATCAAAATCAAAATAATGGCGACTTGTAAGCTATCATTAATATGCGTTTCTAATCTCTTGAATTTCTTTATTGCAAATGTTTTAAGATGATCACTTGCATCAGGGTCATCAATAATATCTTGTAAATTCTCAAACTTTATACGAAATTCTTTAATCTTCTGTCGGTTGATATAAAAAGGATAATAAGTAAAGGCAATAAAAAATACGGTAATACCTATGTAAAGATTGATTTTCCAATGTAATAAAAACAAACTATGAATAACATATAACAGATAGAGGGATGCAGCCAATGTGGTAATGCTAATCCTTGGAAATGGCAGTTTTTGTCCAATTCTGATATGAGGTGGTAAATACTTATCAACCACACTAAAGATGATATATGTCACTGAAACTAAGGAAATACCAAAGAAAAACAATATTGTGCTTAACCCCGCATAAATAATAGAACATGCTACAAAAATTAGTAAAAAAATGAGCGTATCACCAAAGCTAATTTCCGAAGGGATATAGCTAATCGTCACTAAATATGCGACTAAGCATAATACACCTATAGCAACAATGGCTTTAGTCGTTGTGAGTGCTGTTTCATGCCACTGCCCCAGATTACTTAAAAATCTCGTTATTAAGTTGTTCATTTGATCTAACCAAATCTTATAAATTATTAAAAAATGAATGATTACCCTTTTTCTAAACCGCTCCCCAGCGGAGTAATCATCTTTTGAAATTTCCCCAAATTTCGGAATATGTCACCGCATACTGTTTGCTAATCGTATACTTTTGAATACCTATATCCCTTACATGTTGCAATATACTTGTGTTCCTTCAGATCAATAAAAAGTAAAGTTCTGTTTGTTGAAAAGGACTGATAATTAGCAAAAATTAATTAATTTTCTACTATCTAAACTTATGCACCATCTACTTGTTTTTGCTGCCACTCTGCATAAGTTAAATTGGTATTTATTTCTTTCCACTCTTTTCGTCCATTCGATGAACGACCCTGAATTACACCAGATGCTGCAGATGGGCTACTAAACAAATAATCTTGATTAAAAATAAAATCTTTAGAGTCAATAATTTCATTTTCAATTAAATAGTTACGCAATTTTGTATAATTAAAGGTAGAGGAGGATACTCTTTTTACTTGTGAGCCTTTTAAAACAAAAAACTCTCCATCGATCTCTTGTGCTTTAGCATCTACTTCACGACTAGATAAATAAAAGTTTGCTGTTTTATCAATCTCAGGTTCTACAAAACTATGCGTTTTTGATAAGTATTGTTGATAGCTAGGTCTTTTTAAATCTTTGAGAAAATCATAGCCTAATACAGGCAAAACAATTTGTATTTGCTCTAAAAAAAACTCCATATCAGCAATATCCGACTCTGGTAAACGACTATAATTATGTGCTGTACCATTTTCGAGCTGACATTGTCCATTCTGTTTAGCAATATCCATCAGACGACTTTCAAGATATTTGATATGAGCTTTAGTTAGGTTTTGATCTTTGCTTGTAATTAAACAAACCTTTTCCCAGAAATCTTTCCCTCCACTCTCTTCTGTTCGGTTATGTTGTTTTAAGCGATTAGCAACATCATCCGACTCTCCAATATACACTCTTGGATATAATGGATTTTCTGAATCATGGCTAATGAGAAAATACACGCCTGTTTTGGTACATTCGTCACGCTGGATCAACTCGGCCAATTTACTACGAGGGGCAGAAAGCACATGTCCTGTCCAGTTAATAATTTCAGCTGTTAAAATCCCATTAGGTGTTCCATCAGCCAAAAATAACTTAACACTTTTACCTTGACCCATTTCTTTTTCCTTACTATGAAATATTCTTCTTAGTACGAATATAAATATGTTTTGCCAATCGTTTAGCGACTTTTTTCCTTAATTCTTCTGTACTCATTACTTTATTACAAACTTCTTCATTCCCAGCAAGTCGAGTAAGGAAGAGGTCAATTAACTTCCCAGATAGATACTCAGTAAAACTATCTAAAGAGTTTGCATTCACTGCCTGTACAATTTCTTCATTTTCGATAGCTGCTTGCTCAATCTGATCAAAGAACAATTGATCAGCTATTGTAAAGTCTGTACCGAATGCCTCATTTAACTCATCAATCAAATGCGATACATTATCCGTAGATTCTGCCTGTCCTGTTCCAACATCCGTTGAACCTTTTAAGGCATTCGTTTCACCCTGCCCCAAATCGATACTATTTTCACTTATTTTCTGCAATCGATAAAATTGAAGTTCAACAATTTTAGATAAATCAACTTCATTTTCCTTAGAACCTTTAGGCAACTTTTGTAGTAAAGCTTTTAAATACGCATAACGTTGCTCATGTTCTGAATCTGTAAAGTCCATGATTTGTGAGACAAACAGATATAAATTTAAATAGCTTTGTAATTGGCTTTTAAATAGCTTTTGTTGTGTTTGTTGATGTACAAGATCATCAGGATGAATTTTCTTATATTTATCAACAGCACGATCAATAATACTATTCAACTGCTTATGCTCATGCCCTGTTAGCTTGCTCCGATCCTTAAACCAAATATTTGCAAACTCATTTAAATCTGCTTCGAAGTAAAATTTCCATTGGTCTAAATCATGCCCAAGCTTATTCAACTTTTGCTCGTCTGGAATATCACCTAGTTTACTCAACTCGTAATATGGCTTAAATGCTTTATAAATATCCTCATGAGTATTCACAAAGTCCAACACGAAAGTATCTTCTTTGCCATAAGCACAGCGGTTCAAACGAGATAAAGTTTGTACTGCTTGAATTCCAGATAACTTCTTATCTACAAACATGCTGTGTAGTAAAGGCTGATCAAAACCTGTTTGATACTTTTCAGCGACCAATAACACTTGATAATCATCAGTATCAAATTGATCTGGAAGCTCTGTTTCTTTAAAACCATTCATTTTGGGTTCGGTATATTCCAGCCCATCAACTTCAAGTTTCCCTGAAAATGCAACTAAAGACTTAATTCCAGTGTATTTATTTTCTTTAATATACTCATCAAACGCCAATTTATAACGTACTGCTTGTTCACGGGAATTCGTAACAACCATAGCTTTGGCACGACCACCAATTCGATGCATCGTGACTGTTCTAAAATGTTCTACGATGATTTCTACTTTCTGAGCAATCACGCTCGGATGCATTGAAACAAAACGTGCCATTAAAGCTTTAGTTTTATTTTTTGCCAGTTCAGGATCATTGTCAGCAATTTTGATTAATTTATAGTACTGTCCATAAGTGGTGTAGTTTGCCAAGACATCTAAAATAAAGCCTTCCTGAATTGCTTGTTTCATACTGTAATGATGAAACGGGGCTTCTCCGCTATCACCCGCTTCATCAAAGCAAGCTAGCGTTTTCCATTTAGGCGTAGCAGTAAATGCAAAAAAACTTAAATTGGGTTGGCGACTACGCTTTGAGGCTTCTGCAAATAAACGCTTTTTCACATCATCAGTTAATTCGCTTTCATCTTCTTCGTCATCATCTAAAAATTCTTGAGCAATCGCAGATTCAATCCCATCCTTATTTAAAATTTTACGTAATTCCATTGCTGTTTCGCCAGTTTGTGAACTATGAGCCTCATCAACGATAACAGCGAAACGCTTACCCTCTGTGCTTAAATCAACATTAATTCCTTTTTTCGCTTGGGTGCGAATTGACTGCATAATGTATGGAAATTTTTGGATTGTGGTAATTATGATTGGTACATTTGAAGCTAATGCATTGGTAAGCTGTAATGTATTCTCATCAATCTTTTGTACCACACCATCTTTATGCTCAAACTGTGCAATCGTTTCTTGTAATTGACGATCAAGTACAATACGGTCAGTAATCACAATAATTGAATTAAAAACTTTCTGATCATCAGCATTGTGCATCGATGCTAATTGATGGGCGAGCCAGGCAATAGTATTTGATTTACCTGAACCTGCTGAATGCCAAACTAAATAGTTATGACCTGAACCATTGGCTTTACTGTGTTTTGTGAGTTTACGCACAGCATCTAATTGATGGTATCGTGGGAAAATCATAGTTTCTTTTTCGATATATCGAAAACCTGACTCAGTTCTAATTTTTTTAGTTTCTATACTCAAATGCATAAAACGAGCAAAAATTTCCATAAAGCTATGGCGAGCTAAGGTTTCAGTCCATAGATAGTGTGTTTTTACATCGCCATTTACTGTTGGATTTCCAGCTTCTATTTCACCTTTTTCATTTATAAATCCTTTATTAAAAGGAAGAAAGAAGGTATTTTCACCATCCAACTTCGTTGTCATATAGACTTCACACGTATCTACTGCAAAATGAACCAGAGTACGTTTTTTAAATTCAAATAAACGTCCTTTTGCATTGCGATCTTTCTTGAATTGAATTTTGGCATCTTCAACATTCCAACCCGATGCTGAAAACTCATTTTTAAGTTCAAGCGTGATCAATGGAATCCCATTCAATGAAAGTACCATATCTGGAATTTCATTAAATTCCGTATGGAGCTGACGTGTACATTTAAGGACATTGGCATCGTATTGTTCTTGGGTAGTTTTATTAATACTAGTATTAGGTGCAAAGTATGCCATTTTTATTTTTTTACCAAAGCATTTAAAGCCTTGGCGTAAAACTGACAATGCACCTTCGGTATCTAAGGCATGTGCTAAATCATTGACAATACGAGTTTCCGTTTCTTCCTTACACGAATTATGAATTTTTTCCCAAGTTTTTGGTTGTGTTGCCTGAATAAAGGCAACGACATCTTTAGGAAATAGAGCAATTCTTGGGTCATAGTCTTTCGGGTTACCTCTTACATAGCCTCCGTCTATTGTTAAACTTTGTTCGATAGCTTGTTCAAAATAATATTCACTATGCATAGCTTTCCCTCAAAAAAAAATATGACCCAATGATTTTTTAATTTAATTTAAGATTTCGAACATCGATCTTACCTGTAACCACTTGGGTAATTAGGGTTGAGCGATATTCTCTTAGCGTTTGAATTGTCTTATTTACTGTTTCAAGTAATTTATCTAAGGTTTCTAAGTTAGTATCTAAATACCTAACAATTTCTAATTGCTCACTCATTAAAGGAATACACACTTTTTCAGCCTTAACTTGTGTCCCTGTTAAAAGTGGTTGAGCAGTTTTAGAAGCCAATTCATTTAAATTTCTAGATCTTAATAAATAAACCAAATAATTTATATTGAATTTATCTGAAATCAATTTAATTAACAGTGCATTATCATTAATCCATGATTCATAATCAATAAAATGAACATTGCCACATAGAGCACCTACCCGCCCTACAGCAATACACTCTTTTTTATAATTAGAATTTTCAGTAAAACCTAATAAACCATTACCCCCAATAACGGGTATATTATTAAATTCGTCTGCGTCTCTCAGAATTCTAGAACTTTCTAAAGCATCACCGCTATTACAAGATATAAAATATCTTAAATTCGCAATATCCCAACTTTTAGGCACCTTACCTAACCATTCAACGCCACTCTCTTTCATTTCTACATCAGGATTTAAGCCCTTAGTCACTGCATGAGAAATCAAAGCCACACGCTGTTCAGCCAATTTTTCCAATAAGATTTTTTGCTTGGCAATCAGTGCATCAACTTGGGCAAGACGTTTATCTAAAAAATCTGCAATAACTTTTTGCTCGTTAAATGGTATTCGTGGAATATAAATTTTTTTAAGATGATCTGTATTAAATCTATAAACTTTTGTGCCCGTAGCATATTTACGCAGATAACTAGAAAATGCTTTTGATAGATAATACAGATACTTGCCTAATTTTTCTTTCTGATTAACTTTTAGTAAAAACTGTTCACCACCTATTAGACCGATATCTTGACGGGCATAAAAACATGAATGACCTAAATCCTCTATCGTTTCCGAAGTTGAGATAAGAACCGTGTCACCATACATTGCAATTTGACTCAACTTATAAAACTCTTCATTTACATAAGAAGAAAAAGTATTATTTATTTCATCTACTTTATAAGTTCTACCATATTGCAATGCGAGGTATTGCCCCTCTTCTAATAAATCAGCTTTAGAAAATCCTGTATTACCTCTAACAATTTCACAACCTTGATCTAATCGTACAACAGCCCAGTGGCTAGGGATTTCCCCTAACCATTGCACGCCACTATCCTTATAACTTTCGTAACGTGGTAACTGACTCATGCAGACAAACCTCCTAACATCTGCATAATTTCCTGCTCAAGCTGAACAATCTCGGACTTAATATCCTCCAATGGACGTGGTTGCTCATACACATAAAAATGACGGTTAATTGGAATTTCATAACCTACTTTGGTTTTACTATAATCAATCCACGCATCAGCCACATGCGGTAAAACTTCAGCTTTTAAATAGGCTTCACAGTGCATTGTAACCAATGGCAATAACTTAGACAAATCAGGCTCTTTGTCATAATTTACAGGTAACGGTAAAGTCAAGTTATCAGGGAATGAAACAAGCTCTGTATCACGCAACTGAGTATCAGGCTCGATATTACCTTTATTGTCTTTGCATATATCGGCAGTTTGATCACGCTCAGATAAAGCTTCCAAAATCGCTTTCTTCACAGGTGCGCCAAGTTTAAAGGTTAATCCTTTTAGAATTGGATCGAGTACTTTTAAGAACGCATCTCGGTTTTTCCAAACCTGATCAGAAATTTTTGCAGTAAGTACCTTTTTAATCTCTTCCTGTTGTAAACGACCTGTTTGCTCTTCCTTCGAAATTTCAGCAGTATCTTTTACTTTCTTACTCTTTGCCAAGTTTTCAAATGCAGATTGTTCATCTAACAAGGCAATACGTTCAGCAGAAATCATAAAGTTCAAACGTAATGGGCGTTCAACAGTCAGCTTTAAATAACCAAAATCTTGATTATTAAAAATCTTTGAACACACCTTTGCCTCACCAGCTTTGTTTTGAATCAATGCACTTGTGTCTTGATCTTTAAATTTCGAATAAAACTTAGTCAGTTCAGCAATATGTGCTTTAGATAATTCATTACGCTTGTTGCCTAAGCTCTTCGCCATCTTTTGATAATGTGCTGTACCATCAATGAGCTGTACTTTACCTTTACGCTGTTCAGATTTTTTGTTAGAAATAATCCAAACATAAGTATAAATACCTGTGTTATAGAACATCTGATCAGGTAAAGCGATAATCGCTTCAAGCCAATCATTTTCGATAATCCAACGACGAATATTACTTTCACCACTGCCTGCATCACCTGTAAATAATGGCGAACCATTAAATACCACGGCAATACGTGAACCTTCACCACCATTTTCAGGCGAAGCTTTCATTTTAGAAATCATGTGTTGAGCAAACAACAACGATCCATCATTGATCCGTGGTAAGCCTGCTCCAAAGCGACCTGAAAATCCTTGTTTCTCTTCGTCATCAATAAAGTCTTTTTGGTTTTTCCATTCCACACCAAAAGGAGGATTTGAAAACATATAGTGAAAGTCTTTATCTGCATGACCATCATGCGGGACATAACCATCTTTTTCTTTGGCATTTTTCACACCAAGCGTATCACCATAAACAATGTTTTCAGCAGGTTCATCTTTAATCAATAAATCAGAGCAACAAATCGCATATGACTCAGGGTTATATTCCTGCCCATACATATCAAGACTAATCTTGTCATTGTATTTCTTAAGAAATTTTTCAGACTCCGATAACATCCCACCTGTACCCGCCGTAGGGTCGTAAATACTGCGGTGTACGCCTGCTTTAACAAGTTCGCCCTGATCTTCTTCAAAGATTAAGTTCACCATTAATTCAATCACTTCACGAGGAGTAAAGTGATCCCCTGCCTCCTCATTTGCCTGTTCATTAAACTTACGTACTAACTCTTCAAATAGGTAGCCCATTTGTAAGTTACTCACGCTACTAGGTGCAAGGCTTAAACCTGACTCTACCAAACCATTACGAAATTCTTGGAAGACTTTATATAGACGGTTTGCATCATCAAGTTTTTCAATTTCTTTAGCAAATTCAAACTTGGCAAAAATATCCTTTGCTTTAGGTGAAAAACCATCAATATACTTTGTTAAATTTGCCGTAAATTGATCTGGATCATCCAACAGTTTTTGTAGATTAAAACCACTGATGTTATAAAGATTTTGCTTACGATCGTTATCCGCAATTTGGCTCAACTGCTTTTGTAAAAAGACATTCGGGGCTTTATCCTGCAAATTCGCCACAGCTTTTTCATAGCTTGCTTTCATCTCATCTGCATACGGTGCAAGAATTGCATCAAAACGCCCTAATACAATTAACGGCAACATCACACGACGATACTGCGGTGGACGATAAGGTCCACGAATAATATTAGCGATACTCCAAACTAATCCAACAAGTTTAGAGTGCTGTGGGTGTTGATTTACTTCATTTGACATTTCATTTCTCCAATTCCAAAAATTCTGTTTATTGCGCCACTTGGGCTTGCACTAAAATTTGTTCGCTCTTGGCTTGATTGTACTCAGCACGTAAAGCTATTAATTGCTGAAATACCAATGCCTCTTTATCTGCATCTTGAGCAAGTTGCAGTATTTTTTCTTGCTGTTTTAAAGAGGGAATCACGATAGATGCTTCCTTTAAAGTTGAAATACTCAACATCATCAACAATGAGCCTCGACTATTCATTTCAAAATAAGTACGCATCGCTTGAGAATGATTGAAATACCAAACAAGAAACTCTGGCTTTAAATCATCTACTTGCAGATTCACTACAATAAATTGATTACTTACAACAACCCGATCTGCTTCGTTGCCTTTGAAAACATAGGCTTTTGGCTCCCCACGAGCGACTACAATGATCGAGTTGTGTTTCAAATATTGAGGTTTTGAATCGTAAGCCCATTCAAGTTCTGACCATTGATCATCTGAAATAACTACTTGATCCTTGGTTAAATCTTTAATTTGAATTGCTTTTACTTCAAAAGTATTGACTGTTTTTTCTGGAGGGCGTTGGGTAAAACCCGTATAAATTTCAGCAATATTTTTTAATTTTGTCTCCATAATCCTTCCTTTAATAAATTTGGAGCACTTTGTTATTTTCAGATATAATCTACTTAACAAAGTCTCCTACGATTGGTGAATTTTGTTTTGAAAAATTACTGGTTTGGCAATTAGATAATTTTTCAAAATCACGCAGTAGAAGCTCTACTGTGAATTTCTACTGCGTGTAATCACTATACGAGACTATTTTTATTTATGCAATTTTTTTTGCACTTTTTATCGTACTGCTAAATTAATTTTTCAATCTTCATAATCTTTTTGATATTTTTTATACCCTATATAACTTTTTAAAGACCATCTTTTCATCGCAAACTTAACATAGCGTTCTTCCTGTTCACTGATAATTTCATTATAAAAATCAGAATAATAATTAATTGTCTTTTTAATAGCACTCATAGCTTTAATAGTTTTCCGAACATTTATCCCTGCTAAGCGCATATGGTAAAGATCTGTTGGGGCTTCCTGTTGAAACCCTTCAAGATATCGATCTACTTTGATCCAAACGTCATCATCACTACCTTGAATATTTAAACGAAGTTCAAGTAACACAAAATTTCCAAGTCTTCTTTTTTGATAGTAATCAACTTCTCGACAATTTTGCCCCTCAAGATTTCTGTTCTTAGTGGCCCACAAATGCTCTACCGACAAATAATCATTGGTTTTACCAGCTGATCTACTTTTTAAAATTTTATCGATATTAATCGTTTTGTTTGGTTGTAAAGATGACTCATAATTCATTAAAAAATAACGGATACCTCGCCAGTTATAAAAATCGAAAGAACTTTTATTATCTAGTTCAAATGAAGCTTCGAACCATCCATCATGAGCAAGATTTTGAGTAAATTGAACTAATAAATATTCTAGTGCTTGATCATCATTAGTTAATGTTGTCTGACCAATTATCCTATGTTCCTCTGCAATATAGCTGTTTAACAAACCACCATAAAAGTATCTACTCGCATACTGATATAAATCACCTTGTCCTGTATCTTTTCTAGGGGTTATACCATTAGCAATATAAACTCGGAAATTTAATGTTTCTAACAACTGTAAATGTCTTTCGAGGATCTCTCCTTTTCCTTTATTCTTTAGCACTAAGGCTAAAAATAAGGGCATGATTGATGCATGAACATTCTGAGCTCTAATATTTTCGATTAATGGTTTAATAGCATTATCCAAACCAAAATAATTAGGGGCATAAAGATGCTCGTACCATTTTGCAGATACTTTTAAGAATTGAATAAAATCTTGAAGTTTGATGATTGTGTGATGTTTTTTTTCTACAGATTGAAGACATTGATCTATTTGTATTCTGGACTTAAGTACATCATAGCCATGTTGACTATCTGTTTTATTCATTTTAAAAAATACGACTAAACAATATCTTAAAAAGGAACTTTCCTCATTTGGAGAAGTTTTCTTAGCTTTATTTAATGACTGTAAAAGATCAGACCAATGCTCTGTAATTTCAGTTCGCAAAGTCAGAGCTGACAATCTAATAGAACAATAAATAAGATAATTCTTTACCTTTTCTAATTCACTAAGCTGCTTACCACGGTTATTAATTACCTCAAACATAATGCCTGTTTCAGCATCTTCTTTAGGTGAGTAAACCAAAAAGCCTAATCTATCTTCTAAAATATTTAGAATCTTCTCAGTTGAAATACCTGAAGCTGTCTTGTGAGATAACCATTTATTAATTGAATGATAAGCACCTAATAATCGCTCATGTGATTCTAATGTTATTGGACAATTTTCTAAATTACAGTCTGATAGAATCACTTTTTCAAAAAATTTTCGAGTATCAACATTTAATCTCAAAGCAAATTGATCATTCCCAATTGCACCTCTTTTTAAATATTTAGTAATAATACTGTTTTTTAATACTTCACTTGAAAGAAGTGAAATACATTTAAAAAAAATGACTAATGTCGTTAAGCGTTGTTGTCCATCTACTATCTGATACTCATGTTTACTATCTTTATTCTGAGATAAAACTAACGTACCTGTATAATGCCTTACATCTGATTCATCTAATAAAAGATGTTCTATATCTTTTAATAATTCATCTATTTGTTTTTCATCCCAAGCATACCCTCTTTGATAGTCAGGGATTTGAAAATAATTTCCATCAAAAATTTCTGATAATGTATGAAGTTGTTGAACGAAATTATTTTGCATTACACACCTAATTAAAGTTTTTATATTCAAGAAAATAAGAATCGCATTGTACTTACTTTAAATTTTTTTAATAAAATATTTTCCAATAAAAAACCCTGAAACTTTCGTTTCAGGGCTTTTCACGAATCTTGGTGGAGATGGCGGGAGTTGAACAGCTATTTTAAATTATTGATTTTATAGTTAGTTTTTTATTGTATAACATGCTGGTATAACTCATGTATAACATTTAATTTTGATTAAGTATGATTAACAACAGTTTCTTTTTTGTTCAAGTCCAACTTTAGGAGTTGAACTCATTACCTATTTTATCCATATTTATCAAAATTAAAATTTTGGGCATCCACCCACTCTTTTATGTTAAACCACTTTTTTGCAATATTTTCTACCTTCTCTTCATGCATTACATCATACATAAATTTACTCTTCGAAATATATCTGATGCACTTCAGACCAGTTTCATCATAAGTTTCTAACTTAGCTAAGAAAGATCCGCCAAAATCAATATACACTGGACACTTTGCCTCTAGCCAAGTGCTTCTAGGTTTTTTCCAATCAAATTGATAATGTCCAATATGATTATCTTGTACTTCTTTAAGAATCTTGCGTATAGAATGACCCTCAACTAACCCCAGTATAGCTTCAAGATTGCTTTTACTTATCTCTGGTATTTCGGGATACGATTCTCTTGTCTCAGAAATTCTATAGAACATCCCATTTTCGTTCACAGGGATCAAATCATCATGTTTTGCTTTATACCAAACTAAATCTTTACCTAATGCCGAATTAGGGTCTGGTAGTATATGACAGAACTTGAAATTTTTTTTAAACTCTTCTCCATCAATAACCCAGACTAAATTCCTATAAAACTCTTCCCTTGATATTCTTTCTTTATCAGACATAGGTGAATGCTGTAATTCAACTATTATGCCTGTAGGTGTTTTTACATCAGCTCTATGTATTTCCCCCTCTGGAGCAATATGGCTAACTTCTCGACATTCTAATGGAAAATTATTCTTCCAATCTCTATGCCATTGAGTTTCATTCTCCCACCACGGGTCGCAATCTTTTAATCTGAAATGTGCCCAATGATTGATGGTTTTAGGTCCACACTTAGCAATTGTTACAGCTCCACATATTGGACAGTTTCCTCTCCCCCCTTCAAAAGCTTCTACCCGTTTATTATTTACTAATGCTAATTGCATTTATTCACCTTAATGTTTAATCATTTTAAGATATTCTTAAAACAATATATCAATTCTTATAAGTAAAACTTATCCACAATGGAAAAATAATTAAAAGGCAAAAGGAGTTAAAATTATGTGTGCAAACTATGAACCTATATCTAAAGACCGGGTACACCTACTAGACCTCTTAGAACCTACTTTCGAATATAAAGCGGATATTTACCCGGGTTACGACTGCCCTCTTATATTTTCCAAAGATGGCCACATTGAATGGCGGCAAGTTAAGTTTGGAATGATTCCTCCATGGAACCATGACTTTAAATTCTCAAAGTATACGTATAACGCTAGAACTGAAACTGTAGATAAAAAACCTAGCTTCCGACATGCATGGGCTAAAAGCCAATTTGCATTAATACCTGTAGAAAAGATTTATGAGCCTAGGTATGTGAATGGTAAAGCGGAAAGATGGGGAATTTATCGAGAGGATGGCTTACCTTTTACAGTAGCTGCTATTTATGATTCGACTGTGATTGATGGTCAGCAAGTAAGATCTATGTCGATGCTGACTATTAATGCAGATAATCACCCTTTCATGAACCAGTTCCATAAACCAGAAGATGAGAAACGATCGATTATCGTCATTCCAGAAGAGTATCGAGAAGATTGGTTGAACTGTAAAAATGATGATGCTGATCAATTTTTCTTTGAAATGCCGATCGGTGAATTTACTGCTGAATACTTCCCCAAACCAAAAAAAAGTGCAAATTAGCGCCGTTGATTTTCCGACCAAATGCATCGATCAACGCGACAAGTTGTGACTAGTCATTATTTATCCACAACTTTTTAAATTTGAAATTTAAACCAGCTCTAGCATATCATCTTGAATATGTTACAAATTCAAGTTAAGGGGTATTTTATGAGCGAAATTGCACCATCCATTATCCAGATAAAACCGTACCTCACACAAGGCGCTGTTTTATCTGAAGCCTTGTTAATCAAGCAAGTTGTACCATCAACTCACCTGCTTGTCCCTTACGCTCTTGAAAAAATTTCCGCTGGCTTCCCCTCTCCTGCACAAGACTATATAGACAAAGCGCTCGATATGAACGAGCACTTAATAAAAAATGAAACTGCAACGTTTATTGTAAAAGTTGCTTCGCTATCCATGCTCAATGCAGGCATAGATATAGATGACGAACTAATTGTCGATCGCAGTCTCGATGCAAAACACGGCGATATTGTCGTGGCACTAATCGATAATGATTTTACAGTTAAGCGCCTAATGATCGATGAAAAAGGCCAATGGCTAAAAGCAGAAAATCCAGATTACAAAGATATTCATTTATTAGATGGCCAAGAATTAATAATTTGGGGCGTTGTCACCTGTATTATTAAAATGATTAGAAACTCATGAAACATGAGAACAAAGTCTTTTTCTTGATTGACGTAAATAACATGTACGTTTCATGTGAGAGAGTCTTTGACCCAAGCTTAAATAACAAACCCGTCATCGTATTATCAAATAATGACGGGTGCGCCGTGGCGCGCAGCAACGAATCCAAAGCCCTAAATATAAAAATGGGTGTGCCGTTATTCCAAATTAAAGACATAGTCCAAAAACATAACGTAGTAGTGTTATCAAGCAACTATGTAATGTATGCCGAAATGTCACGGCGCTTTCATAAGATCCTTGCTTCATACGTAACAGATGAAGAAGTAGAACCATATTCTATTGATGAATGCTTTGTTGATTTCACCGCTTATGAAAGAAACTTTGATTTAGAGAAGGTTGGCCAGCAAATGCGCCAGCAATTGTGGAAATGGCTAGGCCTTCCTGTATGTGTTGGTATCGGTAGAAGTAAAACTGAATCAAAGATAGCTAACCATATAGCTAAAAAGAATGCGGGGTTTGACAGTGTTTGCGATCTCGTAAATATGGATCCGTGCAATAAAGAATATTACTTCTCACTTATCGATGTTTCAGAAGTTTGGGGCGTTGGTCGTAAGCATGCAAAGAAGTTGCATTCAATGGGAGTTAAATCAGTATTAGATCTAGCTTGTACAGAAGCACGTGAAATGCAGCGGCAGTTTTCTATCGTCATGGCTCGTACAATTAATGAATTACAGGGCATCTCATGCATTGAAATTGAAGACACCCCGCCATCAAAAAAACAAATTATTAAATCATGTTCCTTTGGGGCAAAAGTAACTGAGCTAGATGATTTGAAAGAAGCTATAGCAATGCATGCACAAGAAGCATGTAAACGGTTGCGTGATGAAGAATCACTATGTGGTTGTCTGCTTGTATTTGTCCAATCAAGCCCATTTGACGATAGTGCGCCATTTTATAATAAGTCTATTACTGGCGCATTTTCTGAACCTACGGATAGCGCGCTGGACTTTGTAAAAGCAGCGACAAGGATGTTGAACGAGATCTATAAAGAAGGCATTAAATACAAAAAATGCGGCGTAGTGTTGACGGGTCTTGAGCCCAAATCAGGCCATACCTATGACCTGCTCACAGATTTTGAAGCAATAGAAAAGAAAGAACAATTGATGAAAACACTAGATAACGTGCACACAAAATTCGGGAAGAAAAAGCTCGGTGTTGGTCCATGTTATGTACCAGGTCGTAACTGGTCGATGTCGCGGGATAAATTAAGTAGAAATCCTTTTAAATGGGATGAATTGTTGACGATAATCAATTGAATAAATTATATTTCTTTAAACACTAAAAGATTTAAATTATGACAATTGCTAGTTCACCACCTGATATAGATACAACAATTAATTTATTAATTAAACGTATAGAAAATATTAGTTTTTATATACATGAAAAAGCCCCTAGCACAGATACTTTGCACAGAGGTGGCGGAAGTGATTACATCCTTGCAAAACTAGGAATATTAAAAAAAAACTTAAGTTTACTTTCTTTAAAAGGTAAAGAGGAATGTTTAGCTATACTCAATCTTTTAAATGATAGAGTTTCGTCAATTAAAGAATTACTAGATGAAATAGAAAATCACCCTGAAGAAGTTATTGAACTTTTTGACATAGGGATTAGGTATAGTGATTATCAAGAACTTGATGGTGTCGATGGTAATAAATTTATTAATTTAGAATACGACACTTCTAAAATTCTCTCATTAGAAGAGTTGGGAAATTTACTTTCTCAAATAAAATATTACTATCCTGAATTAAATATTTCACCATATTTAGAAATTCAATATCAAAAAGCAAATGATATAGAAAAGTCAGATATTTCTAAGAAAATTATTACCTTAAGAAATGAAGCTATTAAAATTAAGACACCTCAAGAAGAGGCATATTTAAAAAACTTAGCTTTTGATTTAAACCTATTAGTTTCATCAGTTGGTCTTGAAGATAAAGTCACAAAGATAAACAATGCTTCCGAAATCATAGACCAGGTCACTGCATATGAGACCTCCCAAAATATTCAAAAGATTGAGAATGGCTATCAAAAGGAAGCTGAAAAGCTTTATTGGCCAATTTTACTTTTAAATATAGCTATTATTTTTATTTTTTTATTAATTATCACTGTTATCTCATTAAAATTTTATGCTTATTTCTACCAAGCAATAAATACTAATCACAAATCTGAAGGAATATTGCAATTTCTAATTCAAATAGGTAAAAGACCAGAAGATTTTATATTCTTTTTTTCACTTATTTTTTCTATCAGTGCATTAGAAACCTATCTTATAAGAGAAAGAAAAAGGTTAATAAAATTAAGGGATTACTTTTTATTTTGTGATCTAGAGCTATCTTCAATGCCACAATATATGAGAGAGCTAAATTTGGAACAGAGACAAAATTTATATATTGATTTGTCTAAAAATTATTTTAAAGGTGGTGATCATGACTCAAAAAATGAAAATGAAAATACGGATAATATTTCTGATGTTTTAAAGAAAGTTGAGGAATTGACAAAAATAGTTAAAGAATTAAAAAATAACTAAATTTTATTAAGCCCTTCTCAAAGGGCTTTAACACAGATACCTACTTTAACATTACTATTGATCGTATGAGCTGTACAGCCAGATAACAGAATACACAACAATAATGCCCTAAACATCGATCGGCACCATGTCTACAGTTTGCCCTGCTAGCTCGTGATGACAATCTGCTAAGAATTGAATCTTTCCATCAATCACAAATAAATGGCACCGACTTGCTGGGTAATGATCATTAACAAGTAATGAAGGTGTAAATGTTGGCTTTTCAACATCACCATTAAAGATCCAGATACTACCATTATGATGTGCACCCTCTTTTACATGGAAGGGATGTAAATACTTACAACCGGGGCACTTAAACATATATATGCCGCTGCTCCAGTATTCCAAATATGGCGTGAGCTCTGTTACTGTTTCTGCTTGAGCCATTTAGATCACCACTCGATTGCTGATCCAGCCATAGAAAAACTGTTCTTGGCTTGGATTGCGCTCACAGATTTCAATGTAACGCTGCCCTTGCATGATATTAAGTACTCGCACTAGAACTTTTTCACCTTCTTTTCCACGCTTGGCTAAATAGGTTTTTAGAGCTCTAAGCGTTTCCGAGCCATAAACACCATCAATCACAAGATCAGAAAAACCAGCTTTACCTTGGTTGTTAAGCAAGTTCAAAGCACGTTGTAAAAGTGGCTTTGCAAATCCGGTACCGCAATTCACACCAGTATCTAAAAGCTCTTCAGCCACTGCAGAAGAAATCGCATTTACTTGGTCAAATCGTGGAGCTGTCCAATATTGTTTCTTATAAATTGATTTGGCCACATCAAGCGGTAAATCTTTCATGTTGCCCTTAAAACCATTTGTACGTGCTACTGCTTCAGTAATCCCGTATTTAGTTGCCCCTCCTCGATCTGCTGGATTATTAACATAGCCACCTTCACGTTTAATCAAATCATCAAGATATTGCTCAATGTTCATTTTGCTTTCCTATAAATGTAAAAAACCGCCCGAAGGCGGCATTAACTGTTTTCGATATCATTTCTGGCTTTCTTAACTTCTTTGATTACTTCAATAATCGTCTTCCCTTCCTGCTTATTTATAAAGTTAAAGGTCCAGCGGACCAAAGCCCAACCAGGAATACCGCAAACGAAGAAGAAACCGCCGAGTGCCATCATTCCCCAAATATCTGTAATCCATTCATGAAGCCCCCACTTCACAATAATGAATGAGCCACCTGCTAAACTTGATACGACTGTACAAATAAGTCCTACCGCCCACTCTTGAGGTGAGCGTGGCATACGTGTCATCAATACAACTGCTGCAACTAAAGCAACTGCTAAAGTCACCATAATTGCTGCCCCATAAAACTTTAAAAGTGCTGTTAAACCGCTAGTGGAAACTGGTTCCATTTTTATCTCCAGAAATTTAAGTAATAAAAAAGCCCCTTAAAAGGGGCTTAGTTCTAATATGTCAATCGTTGAATGATTTGGCTTGAATAAAAGTTATTCATCACTTGCTGACCAGCTAAATTCATATGAAGGCCATCTTTTAAGAAACGCCCTTCTGCATTCCAGATTTCAAAATCTTTGATAATTTCAAATCCGTACAGACCATCAATAATAGTAAATCCGTAACGCCTAGCTAGTTTCACCATGACGTTATTTGATATTTCTTGATAAATAGGATCAGTATCGGCTCGTTGAGTCTGGGTAGCATAAAAACAAACTGTATTAGGAAATGCCTCTCTGATCTTATGTAAACACCATCGCATAGCTTCAGCAGTTTTCTTAAAGTCTAGGTCAGCAATCGGTTTACTCATCGCAGTTTCATAACTACCAAGTGTATCAATAGGCACTTCTAGCGCTTGGTTTGATCTGTACCAATTCATATCATTCGTGCCCGCATCAAGCATGAAGAATGTAGGGTTTCCTCCATTATCAATGGCAGTTTGAATTTGATGAGTCATTTTTTGAAATGGAAGTTGCGCTGAAGTAGTCTCAGCAAATGATGCTCCGCTTTTTGCGACATTCATAAAACCTGATAACTTCAGAGTGTCTTTCATGAATTTTGGATAGTTACTCACGTAAGACGCGCTGGTAAAATCACCAATATCAACATTAGATGTCTGCACTCGAGAATCACCAGAAAAATACCCTATTGCCCCAAATGCCCGAGATATCATTCCCCCAGATGAGCCACCACCTCCAATACGAGAAACGATATTAAATCCATTAATTGAACTAATTCCACGTACAAACGGCGTATAAGATGTTGCACTCGGACCACTTTCAACTTGCACAATATTCAAGTCGGGCGTAGATGTTGAACGCTGCTTAACACTAAATTGAAATGAAATTGCGTTTGCTGGTACTGAAAAAGTTGCTTGTGTTGCTGTCTTATCAATCTGTACAACAGTTGAATTACCAATAGAATCTTTAAAAACACAGTAACGAACAATTTCAGGATTCTGCACCAAACCTGAAACTGTAATATTGTTCATACCAGTTACATCAATAACAGGTGAGGCAATACTCTGTGCTTGAGCTAACAACCGTCCATCGTTATAGACTTCAAAACCATTTAATACAGCAGATTTATCAAACAAGTTTTTAGATGAACTTGTGCTATTAAATTGCATTGGGGTATCAGCAAGAGCAACTTGATTTAAATGTGTAATTGCACCCGCAGCAAAAGCCACATACGCAGTTTTAGCTTTTCCAAATTCAATTTGAGCAGTTGATATATCAAGTGGGCTAGAGTTCCCCTGCTTAACGCTTATCTGAAAAGAATATGCATTAGCAGGTACAGAAATTAAACCTTCAGTTGTATTACCACTTAAATACCCACCACTAATGAATAGTCCATTTTGATCTAAGAAACGATACCACCGTGCTGGAGTATTTGCCTGCAAGCCGGAAACATATAAATACTCTTTGTTATAACAATAAATCAGACCTGATATTGCACCTGTAGTACTTGCTAAGATCGTACCATCTGGCCTTACTTCAAATGACTGAATAACTTGCGCTGGATCTAATAGATTTGCAGTAGAAGATGTTTTTAATGGCTTTAAGTAACTATTGAAATCATCTTTAATTTTCTTTGCAATTTCATCAAATGAATAGAAATACCCCCACGCCTGCCATACACCAGTATCAGTTCTTAATCTCATGGCAAATGTTTTTGTGACATTACCCATAATTGCAATTTGAGTAACTACATTTGCTGTTGTTGGAAGAACTAGTCCATGCCCCCATTGTCCAACTAAATCGGGGCGGTTCGTACTATCATTCCATGCTGTCCCACTAAGAAATGTATGGTAGCCCGGTGCAGTTAAAGTATTCCAATCAACTCCGCTTGCATAATTCTTAGCCTTGAACATCGCATTAGCATTAACATAGTTGATTGCCCGGTTATATTCACTTAACCCTGTACTAGTCCAATAACTTCCTTCAGGTGAGCCCGCAGGTTTGTTCCAGAACCAAATTACATCGGTATCTTCAGCTTTTGCATACTTTTTTGCCTCCAAAGGTCTAGTAGCCAATAACTCTGCTTCAGTTGCAAAGCCTTCCATGAGACCTGCTGCAATCACTTGTTGAATAGCTTCTTGGGCTTCTGTATCAAAATCAGATAATGCAGAATTAACATTAGTTAAAGCTGTATCGACATTAGTCTGCATATTTGAAATATCAGCAATAATTTCATCGATTTTAGTTAAATCAACTTTACCATCCAGCAAACTTAGTACTTTTCGGAGGATTGCCAAGATATCGGAAGCATTATTAATATTTGCTAAAACCGCGTTCCAGTTTGTCGCCATTTCAGAAACTCCGTGCAACAAAAAACCGCCAGAAGGCGGTTAGAGAAATTTATTAAATAGGATTAGTAATAGACGACTACTGTACAAATTTTCGGAGTATATGCACCTGGTGCATTATCGCCACCAAATGCACCCATCAAACGGAATTTGGTAGATGTACGGGCAAAATCTTCACGCTCTTGCAAGCTGACTGCATCGCTTCGATTGCTCGTCCCAGTACAAATAACTCCATAATCAGTATCAGGAGCTGCTTCACTTAGAGTAAATTCAATTTGGCCACCACCTTCATTGGTGACAGAGGCAAAGCCACGGCTCTTAATTAATTCATAGGTAGAGCCAGTTAAGCGTATTACCGCTATGGCTTTTTCACCTAACGTACCGCCATTAATGGTATCGATCGTAATATCTTGCGAACCATCGAAAGTTCCCGATCCTTTTACTACACCAGTAAAGTTAATTTTCCGACCTGTTTTTAATTTGTCAGCTGAAACAGCATTACCATTTGCATCTAGCTTGCCATCAATAATTTCATTGATCTTTTTGGTTAGTGAATTGAATAACCAATTGAACCATTGACGAGCTGGCTTTTTATTTGATGGGAAGCCGCTCAATAAAGTTAACCCATCGGTATTTTTTGGCCCATTAAGGCTAAATTCTTCTAACTTATCCATCTACTTCATCCGAAAAAATTAGCTCAACTCCGCTTGGTAATGGAAACAACAAGCGAACTAGTTCTTTATCTATGGGTTGAAACTCAGCAAGAAATTCAAACATAACAGTCATATCTCTGTTGTCCTTTAATTTAAAAGGCACATCAGTCAATAACTTGCAGATTTCAAATGCTTCATCGAGTGTGCAATCGCAGTTATTAAGCAAAATCTTTGCTTTCACTACAGAGGGTAATTTTTGAGGTGGGATGCTTTGGCCACGGTAACTGCTTACACCCGATTCACGCCAAAAGCCGCCAATATCAGGATCATCCGTCTCACCAAATGTTAGTGACTCTGGTTGTCCCTCAAAGCCAAAGAAAGGAAGGGGCACAATGTCAGGTACAACAGTTGGAGCTCCTACCCATTCAGCTAAGATGTTTAATTGATCCCCACTTGCTGTATCTAAATCAAACTTTTCATTCATGCTTTGCAGCACGTTCATGCAATCAATAATCGGCTCGATCGATACTTTGACCGTCTCATTAAAGTTTGTTTTAGATCGGTGTTCATTAATGATCAGATACAAGTAATCATCTGTTTGCATTAACCACCTCCAGCAACACTGATCTCGATATTGTCTGAATCACAATAGGCCACAGCATTAAAAGCTAGTGTGTAATCACCTTCTACAGGTACACCATCTACAGTTAATTGAAGGCTTTCAATTTCATAAGACCTTGCATCTAATGCGCCGTATAAGCCTGCTGGCACATACAGCTTATTAATTGCTATACGGTCCCCAATATCGAGCTGGTTAATGTAATCAGCTGAAGCGCTCTTTATTTGCTCCCCAATATCTACCGTGTAATCTGAATTAGTCGTTAATTCAAAACGGATACCAATAGATTTCTGAATAGGTCGCCAATACTCGATTGAGACAGGATCACCGTATACTGTTGGACGAATCACAGTAGTATTTCCGTACAGATCACAACCGGGGGCCTTCTTCACTCGAATCGTCTCAGCAATCAATTGATCATCTCCACCCGCTACGACAACGGCCAAAGAGTTTGGCGGCAAGCCTAGCGGATCATTAAATGATTTTTGATTTTCATAAACCTTACAACGGCTCACACCATCAAGACTAAATAGAGCCCCTAGAATCCCCTCTGTATATGAACGCGAAGGAATGGCCGTTGATAATGCTTGGCGTTGACGTAATTTAGTGTTGCTTTCGACCGGAGCACCTAAGGTAGATGCCTGCGGATTGTTTACGGATTGCCAGCCACGTGTAGGTGTTGAAATAGTAGTAACAGCATTAGGTAGCGCTAGAATTGCTCCAGGTTTTTCAGCTATAGCAGTTACAACAATTTCCCCTTCAGCCGGGATAATAATCTGTGCCGGCAATAACCAACGATTATTATTTTTGTCGCTCACAATACCGTTATTAATGATTGTCCCAGCAACACCAACCAACACCACCGAAACACTTGATTGTGTGGCCACTGCACGGCGAATACCATTAATCTTTACATTACGCGATAGCGCATCAGTATCGGCAGTACTCGGCGACATAGAGTTATAAGCATTTATAACTTCAGCATTACAGTCAGCAATTGCACGTGCGATAACACCAATCCACTGACCATCTTGACTATCGTTTTCCAAGTAAACATCTTGCCCGTAAATTCCTCGGTACTTATCCTTTAGGTACTCGACAATTTCACTATAAGTTGCAGCTGTAGCACCATACTGATTAATTACAGGGGCTATGCTAGTTAATGCCATCTTTAAATCTCCCCTTGTAAACTGGCTGAACCGTAAATCGTTGTAATGGTTGTTTGAATCGATAGCTTTCGTGTCTCACCATTAAATTGACTATCAAACGAATCGACTCTTAAAACACCCTGAGTGCTTAAAATGCGCTGTCGAATCATGAGCTCAAACAAATGGTCGGTGAATTTCCCTAAAACATCAGCGCTCCATCCTGTGCCGTCTGAAGTATCAGCAAACCATTCACCTACCCAAAATTTAAGGCGAGTCATTACCGCCTGCGCTACACCCTCAGGTGTATTTATATGGAAATTGTTTTGACCTTGGCCAAAGCTATAATCCCCATCATCATCTAACTTTCTATAGCGCATAAAAAAAGCCGCCTTTCGGCGACCCCTCATTTATTTATGGTTTTGGTGGACCAGAATCACCATTACCAGGTTGAACTCCAGAATGGTTATGGTCTGAACCTACATTGATATCATTGTTTGTCAGCGAGCCTAAGACACCCAATCCATCTTTCATTTCAACTGGGCAATTAAAAAATGCCTTGGTACCGAAAAACTCTAATTCGCCAGCATCATTAATCCGGATCTTTGCATTGCCAGCATCATTTCTTAATTCAACGGCATCTGTGGCCACACTCTTTAGACGTTTTGGTTGAGATTGCGGCGCAAAAGTAGCGAAGCCATCAGATAGATCATGCTTACGGTTTTCAAACGGTGGTTGAATGCCCCCGTTTTGCCACCACAAATCAATGCATCTAGATGAGAAATGTACTAGACATTCATCACCTCGCTTAACTGGAAAAGTTAAAGCAAAACCTCCAGCTTTAGGCCAGCATACTGGCACATCTGGTATTAATGGCAGATCCACTAAATCCATTGAGCCATCTTCACGCATAACCGGTATTTGAATAGCTGGGGTTACAGAGACTGTTTGTCCGTCATCGTCATAAGATTCAACAATACAAGGGAGATTGGTCCATAGCACCGCTAAGGCTGACTTAATCGCATCATTAATGATGTTGAGTAAATGAGGCGATCTTTCGTTATTACTTAAAGCCATAATCAATCCACCGCCAAAATTGTGATACCTGATTTAGGAACTACAGCACCCTGACCAACTGCAACAAGGCTTGTATACCAATCATCGCCGCGTGTATCTCCGTAATGCTCGACTGCTTTAATGATGTAAATGCCATTAATGCCACCAGCTGTTCTAAGATCTTTCTGCGGCTGGTCTACTCCCTGACTTTGATAATCAATATCAAAAGCCTGAGTTTGGATGCTTGTCGTATCAACATGAATTCGCCCACCACGGCGTAATTGTGGATTGAGCAAGCAATTCACCATTAGCCCCTCTGTTGTGAGTTGAGGCATTCCAATCATGCCCGAGCTGGCATCCATTTCAAAAACTGAGTCAAGTAAAAAGCTACTGATACCAACCATGTACAGGTACTCATCGTCAATAAAGTATTCTGTGTTGGTATCTTTGCAAAACTGTCTGATCTGGTCGTCTAATGAACCGAACATTACTTTGCCGCGAACATATTTCTGATCACTCAGCTGTGGCAGTTCGCCTGTTTCCACTCCATTCGCTTGATACTCTTTTGCGAGCTCATTCTTGACTTGATCCACTGAGGTACCAGCTGCAATGGTTTTATTAACCAACGCATAGTTTTTAGCTTTATCACCAGACTGAGCCAGAATGCATAAAAAGGTATCTGTCGGGCTTTCTCGTCCACGGCGATATTGGAATGTTGAACCTTTAAAAATTGTGGCCAACTCTTCACCGTAACCAGCCTCAAAAGTCACCATTGCCCCCACGTTGGAATTATCCTCGCCAGCAAGCCGGTTCATGGTATCGACTGATAAGTTATAGATATAAAACTCAGCTGCTTTGGGTGTTTCAGCTGTAGGCTGATTAATACGAAATACAATCCGCATTTCTGATAAATCTAATGCCTCGGGCTCACCATATTTAAGCTGAACGGTTAGCCGGCAATTTCGCTTCCAATGTTCACTCATTTAAGGATCCTGCCAAAAAAGCTTTATGTTGGTACCTAAATCACTAAATGATTGGCTCTCATCTTCATTGAGGTTTTGAACGTACATAGAGCCGGTAATTACATGACTAAAAGGGCTTAAAATATCGATACCTGAGATTAAGGGAATACCTAAAGCAACAGGTTCAGAATTAGTTTGAAAAATATCTAGGTACCATCGTTTTCTATAAACAAGTTTCAGCTGGTAATTCACCTTGTTCAGTTTGATAAAAAACTTTTGGTTGCGATCGAGCAAAGGGATTTCATACAAAGCCATTTTAAAGCCCTACCGTATAAGCACCGCCAACCTGCCCTAAACCAGTGATTTGAGACAACATAGACTGTTCAACTTGTTTAGGCTGTTTAGATCCCGAGTCAACCACATCAGAGGTAACTTCTGGATTCTTCTGATCAGCAATAGAAACTAATGTTTCTTTAGTGGTAGAAATAAAAACTTTCTTAAACACAATATCGATCATTAAAGCGTTTTCGGAAGTTTCGTCAGTGACGTTCTTTAATGACTTAATAAGCATGTCTGTATAAAGGCGTTTCCCAGTAGAGATAACGAGACGCTGACCTTGTAAAGCCTGTAATCCTTGGTAGATCCCTAGTAGAGATAAATCAGAACCGATAAACGTATTACCAATAAGCCCATTCATCCTGCCAGCACTTTCAGACCATCCTATTTTCATTGTTACTTCTGGTGGTGCTTTATAACAATGGTCAGAAATAGGTGAGCCCTTTTCTACTGGATGCTCTGTAATAACAAGCTCATCAGAAAGGTTTTCTTCAATTACTACATCAGCAAATAAACCCATTATTGAACGATGACCACCAAGTAAGAGGGAGCCAACTGTTTCAGTGATAGCCATGCTTTTCTCCGGGCATTAAAAAACCCACCAAATGGTGGGTTTAAAATCAGATAAATAAATTAACGCGTTCTATAGCAAGCATCCAGTTTGCCTTTAATTTGCTTATAACATGACCATGAATCATCTTTATAAGTTTTAATCACTTTCTTGGTTTTAAAATCACGCGAATAATCTACTGCATCCATTAAGTGATCCGAATCTTTACCCATGACTATTGACCGTTCTTCAGAATCTGGGTTCATGGTTGATTCTTCGACTAAGAAATTTTGTTTTCCAATTTTTAAAGCTGTATACATGCCTCCGGCACCACCGCCAGAAGAAACTATACAAGGCTTAGTAATGTTTTTCCCATCCACAACAAAGCATTGACCTTTTACATCAGGATATTCATGAGCGAAAGCTTGTATAGATATACAAGACATTAACATTACTAAAACCTTTTTCATTAAGCACCTTACCCAATTAATGGCTTCACATTTCTAGCCATTTGAATCATTGTATTTTCAGTGTGACGCTGTACAACCTGAGCAGTTTCTTTTGGATTATCTGCGCCATTAATAGTCATATCAGTTTTATGTGACTGATAGATAGTTATATTAGCAGAACTAGCATTTGAATTGTTCACCTGCTCTTTATGAGGATTACTAACGTTTGCTAAGTTTTTTGTGTTGCTAATATTAATATTTGGGGCTGTGCTTATATTAGGTGTGAAATAATTTCTTTGATGCTTTTTAAAATCCTTGTTCTGCACCATTTCACCCTTTGCAATATAACCATCTTTGTTTGAATCCCACACTTTATTAAGCTCATAAGCCCTACTACCTTTTTTGTAACCATAACCAGTGACAGCAGTATATAGATCCGCAACGTTTCGTTTTTTAGATGATTTAAACCCTCTTTCTTTAAAATATTTTTCAACAAATACCATTTGCTCATCAAACGATAAAGAGGCAAATTTCTTTCGACTCATACCATAGTACTTTCCTTTTGTGCCACCGCTACCTTCCATAAATTGGATTAACCCGGTAGCTGAAGATTTTGGATTTTTCGCACTAGGGCTAAAAGTACCTGCTGTTTCAAAAGAAATTACAGCTGCTAAATCATTCGGATCTACACCTATGCTTTTTGCAACAGCTTCAATCGTTTTTGCTTTATTGGAAGTGAAGTTTTTGCTCTTATATTTTTGAGAGAAACTAGAAGAAGAAGCAGATACATTTTCCTTAATAGCATTAACAGTTGATTGCGTAGCACTAACCACTGCGGCGGTACCAGTTTTAGCAGCTTCAGTTACTGCAGCTACTGTTTCTTTCGCGGTTCCTGCTGGATCATCAATTGCCTTAGTGACAAACTCTACAGTTTTATCTTTTAGGTTTTTGATTAACTCGGCCAATTCTTTTATACGTGCAATCGCCGTTTCAATACCCCCTTCCCATTTAGACCAATCAATTAAGCTCTCACCACCATTTTTCCAAGTTTGGTAGTCATCCCACAACGCAGCAATAGCAGCTGCAAGTGCTAATACAATACCGATCGGGGAAGCTAAGAAGGCTAAACGTAACGACTTGATCAGGAAAAGAAGCCCTTTCAACATTGGCAGTACTGAGGCCAATTTGGCAATCGTTCCAATAAAACCACCAAAGATGACGGCGAGTAAGGCAAACTTTAATCCAGTGGCCAGAATTGCTTTAAACCTTGGATCTAGTTCAGCGAACCAAGCAATAGCACTTCGCAAGATGTTATTAATCATCTTGAGGATGGGGATAAGTGCCTGTCCAGCAGTCATTACAACAACTTCCGTAATGGCCTTAGTTGTCATGGAGATATCACGGAACTGGACCATGAACTCTGTACCAGATTTAGTTAACTCATCAGTTAAACCAACGTCCTGCCGTAATTTCTGGTATTTCTCCATGTTGCCGATGAACTTATCATCACGCATGGCCATAAGAGTATTTTCATCAATACCCAATGAACTAGCGTAAGCATTGGCTTGGTAGTAATCCATGCCTTTCATAGTCTTTGAAAGGTCTTTCATTACTTCCACACGGTCACGTAACTGGCCGTTACCATCACGGGTAGCAACACCCATGCCTGTTAGCATGCCTTCATAACCGGGGGAGTTACGCATCTTTTGGGCCACATTCTCAAGTGACTGTAATGCATTTTGCGCATTACCACCCATCTGTGAGATTGCATCACCATACGCTCTAATATTTGAAGCGGATGCGCCAATACGTTGAGATGAGTAATACAGCTTATCGAGTTCGCTTGCTGTCTTTGCTACTGCCACAACTGCACCTGTTGCCAAAAGCAAAAGTGTTTTATGTAGTAATGTAGCTTTTAGCTCCACCCCTTTGAGGGCATCACCCATCTTTCTAGCGCCTTCGTTATCCGTAGAAAAACCCAAGGACACTAAGAAATCACGAATAACTGTATCGCTCATGTTTATCTCAACCTTTCTTTTGATCGTTAAATCTTTCAAGTAAAAGCTGGTTATCTGCCTGCACATCTAATGCATCGTTCATCAATGCAATATCAGCTAGATCTACAGTTCCATCTTTTAAAGACTCAAAACGACAAAGACCACGAATCACTGGCCGTAAAAGCCAATCTTCGTGGTCTGGTAAATGCATAAATTTTATGTGGGTTGTTTCTTGCTCAATGCCTGAGTAAGCAACCCTTGAATAAAATTTCCCAAGTTAATACGAATCACTGCAATTGTTAGCGGGAGGATGTGCTCGATACCTAAGTTATCGAACATCAAAGCATCTTTAACTACTAATCGTGCACCATCGCGTGTAACGACAGATAAGCACTTTTTCATAACGTAGTTAGCATCTTCTTCGGGCATCTTCGCAAATGCATCAATAAAAGGCTGAATCGCCTCACCAAAACTATTTAGGTCAAAATCCTCTAAAGCGCTTAGATCAGGATTATCGAGATCATCCCCAAACTTATCTAAGAGATCCATTACATTGCTTTTCAGGATCTCAGTCATGAAGGGAACAATCGTAGGAACAATAGGTGCAATTTTTCGGGATACGTGAAATTGATCAAAAGCATCTAAGCGGCCAATTTCGTAATTATGATTACCAATTTGCATTAGTCATATGCTCCTAACTTCTGATCGATCTTGATTGCATCAAAAGCCCACTCGTTAAAGTCACCGACTGTCTTATAAGCTAGATCAGCATGCTTCTTAAAAGCACATTTCGTGGCGGTAGCATTGTCACCAGATCCGGTATGGTTCAACGTGATTGTGTTCTTGCCCCACTTTTTCGTGCTTGAACGCTGGATGTGGTAAAGATTGGAAAGCTTGGCATTAACTGGCGATGTTTTTAATAATCGTACAGTCACAGTACCAGACTTATTAGCACTTAAGGAATGCATCCCTTCACCGTCAGCGCCAATAGTCATTTGGTTAGCATCAGCAGCCATTGCAATGGTAATACCTTCATCTGCAACGCCCGCACCGTAACCAAGGTCAATTACCCCATCATCACTGGCGAGTGTGCATTGAGTATCCATAAATGAATATGTAGACATATTTTCTTGTCCTTATTAGCGATTTACTGAGACAAGCACATCAGAGAAATGTGTTGCACCAGCCAATTTGATTGCGATTTGGAATACTGGAGATTTACGCGCCTCACGTTCAGGTTGAGCTTGATCATCTAAACTATTGGCAAAGACGTAATATCCTTTTGGAAGATAGTCACCAGTTTCTAAGGCCCCAAAAGAATCACCATTCCATTGACCGGGGCCAATAAGCCCGTTCGTTACTGCTTGCTCTAATGCTCGCTCAAGCACCGTACATTGACGATTTACGCCACTTTCTAGCTGTGGAACCTTGGTTGGTGTGGTGTAAAAAAGATTCCACAGTGCTGTTTCTAAATGGTTTTGCAACCAATCAAGGCCATGACGCTCATCAATGAATGAGCCATCACACATAACGCCTTCTTGTAAAATTGCCGTGTCATTGTTATATCCGGCAAATACATTGCAGTTTTTATCTTTAAGCGCTTTCGCTTGTGAGACTTGCAAGTCTTCAGCTTCTACACCCGGTAGCTGCTTAAACTTCAATGTAATGGTTGTATTTGTGCCATTAAAGTTGACGCTAAATGCTCGTCCAAATACCGAAGCGGCTGCATGTGGGGTATCACCAGAAAAGATTGTGAATACTCGGCCATTGTTGGCTTTGCTGAGCTTATAAGCCAGATCAGTTGTGCTGGTACCATCTAAAGCTAATGCGTTCGTAATTGTCTGGCCATAAATACGGGGTGGATTTGCAGCTAGAATGAAATCTCCTACTGCCTCAACATCTGCGTCAGAAATTGGCTCAGCGATATCTAATCCATACCATTTAAGGGATTTATCAGCTAAATGGGTAATCGCATCCATTAAAGGTTCTGCAGCATAACCATTGACTGGTACCGAAGCATGACCGACTGTTAAGCCCATCAATGAAGAAACATCTGTGCCGGTTGCATTGGCAATAGCGTAAGAAATCGTTGAGGTGGTGCCGGTAGTTAATGATGTAATTTCAAAACGATTGTATACATCGTTCCAAGTTACTGAAGCTGTACCGAGCTTTGTGGTTAATGCTGAAGCTACACCATTTAAATTAGTCACGGCTGATAGATTCAATGCAGTGACAATTTTTTCAACACCATCAATGGTGATTTTCATCGAACCGTCAGAAATAGCTGTGAAGTTTGAAATATCACGTTGAGCTGAAGATAAAACCGCACCTTTTAAAACAGCTGAACTAGCCGATTTAACCCAACGGCCAATGTATAAAACTCGAGGTTTAGGCACTTGCCCAAAGTATTTTTGAGCCGCTTTGTATTCTGGCGCATCGGTGCCGTAATCTAATGCTACAGGTGTGAGACTAGAATATTCACGCAAACGCTCAACTGGATCTACTACGCCATCGGTAGCCCCCAATACAAGCAAAGATCCAAAGCTACGCGGCCCCGCTGCTAAAGCCGCCAAACTAATGGAGACATTAACAACATCAGAGGTGGACAATGTCATGGTTACTCCTAAGTCTGGGTATTAATCCCAGAGGTGTCTAAAAGAGGAAGAATTGGATATGTCCTAGCTGTCTTGCGTCTAAAATTTGCGACAACATCAAAACGGTGGACATACTGTTCATTGATAAGATCAGGCGCGGTAGTAACCCGCCCAATTCCGATATATTTGATTTGATGCTCTTTAAGCTGCGATATGTTTTGTGGAATGGAACAACCATCGATAAATAACTTTGCAAAGTGCTGGCCGTTGTTCCCATAAAAAGAAAGGAGAACCTCAAAATCTTCGTGACGGACAGATTTAAGATTTTCCTGATTTTGGGAGAAGTAAGGCCCATCGTCAGACTGTTGGTTTTGAACTCCGAACGCTACCCAATCAGTACCGACCTCTGGTATAGAAGGCGGGATGATCTGAAAGCGAGGGCGAACATATTCGCCAGCAATACCCGTTATGGAATGGATAAACTCTTGCAAAATATCTTCTAAAGTCTGGTCATTAGGCACAGTTCCACCATCAGGTGATAAATAACCACCTGTTGCGGATGTATTCATGATTTAGCCTGTGACTGGTTTTAGGATACAGATAGCTTTAATAAAGCCGTTCCCATACTGCGTATTAGATAAAACTTGATGAACAATATAGTTTTTACCTTGCCATGTAATCTCATCCGCTTGGTGATCTTGATCACCCGGAATAAGTACAAATTGAGTATGAATATTGATTGCACCCTTAATAATGGTACCGTCTGGCTTTCGATCTAACTGAAAACCATTATTGGTTGTTACTACAGCATCAAAGGTGAGATTGGTGATAGTTGTTTGAGCACGACCATTGCTACCAACAATTACAGCTGTTCGCTTACAAATCAGACCACTGGACATAAAATCAGGATCTTGAAGCACATCCGATACATCTAGAAATGGCATCTATTCCCCCTTTTTTCGGATTACGTATGTAATTGAATTACGTAATTGACCAGTATCGATCAATGGTTTTGTTCTGGTTTTACCAGCCCGGAGACGTGCATTAATGGTAGCTTGAGACAAAGGGGTGAAAGCCGCAGTCGTTATATAGCGCCGAACACTGTTTTGGGCAGTCATGCCCGCTATGTGTAAGAATCTATTAACTCCAGCTAAATTTCCCTTTAAACTCTCTTCAGCAGCTTTGGTTAATTGCTTTGCTGTTAAATCGTTTACTGCCTCTACACCCGGTACAAGAAAAGGACGGGCAGGCAAATTCATTGCTGGTGATCCACTTTCATGTAAATACCCAAGCTGTGCATTAGTCATATCTGCATCAGATCTAGTTTCACCGTGTGGAATACCGATTAAGACTTCATGTTGGGTTAGAACCTGAATAGCCTCAAATATGCCTGCTAATCCTTCCCCTGTAACTTTTACACTCAAAGCTGAAACCCTCCAGCACCAACTATCCGTATCAACATAAAGAATTGAATGCCATAGCTTGTCTGGTTCCAATATCCTGCATCAGGATAAAGAATCCCCGACACATCCATTGATTTAGAAACACCATCAACCGCCTTGGCCGTTTCATTTCCTACAACCTTACCAGCAGCACCAACCGTAGCTAATGCAGCGTTACGGGCAAATAAAGCCAAATAGTGAGCAATAAAAAAACTCAAGCCTTCATCGTAGAAATCAACCCAACGATCTTCAGGCAAGAGCTTTTTACCCAAGTTCAAATAAAAGTTGAACTGGCTAGACGGATACCGTGCAGTATCCGCAAACTCCGGCATGTTCTGCCGAAAGGTTGATTCATCTAACATGGTTACTTAGCCTTTGCTGCTGGTTCTTTAGCTTTCTCGTCCGGTGAAGACTGTTCTTGCTGAGCTTTAGCCAAAAGGACTTTAAGATCATTAATCTCCTTATCCTTTTCCTTGATCTCACCAGCATGTTTACTGATTTGCTCGGTGGCTTTATCAAGTTGGATTTGCATTGCTGCAATTTCGTCATCCTTTTCCTTGATCAAGCCCTCAAGCTCATTGGTGTATGCCGCATTTGAAGGAATTTCCTGAGCGTGGGCTTTTACAAACCAATGATCAGCAATTTCTGGATCAACCTCTTGCAAACCAGCTTCTAGCTTTAAAGTGCGTGGATTACCGTTTTCATCTTTACCTAGATTCACGGTCAATTGTTTTGAAAGCAGAATTTGTACTTTTTTACTCATTGTCTAGATCCTTATAGCCCATCACCGTAATACGCTGTTTCAGGGTAAACCCACTCAACAACACCAAGACGACCAAAATAGGTAGTCAATTGACGTAAATCGCGATATTCGATTGGAGTGCGCTGTAACGGCACCATTGGGAAGCGAACACGATGCTGGGCTTGTGTATAAGCAAGCATACGGTCTGTACCACCAGCTCCACGACCAACACACCATTTAGAAGGTTGAATATCTAAAGGACGGCCATTTTTGGCATTACATAGTGAATTAAGCTTCAAGTACTCAAGGATTGAGATATTACCTGCATCAGAAACTACACGTGAAACAAGGTAGCCAAATTGAACAGGCGGCAATAGCAACTTATCAGGCACGACTGCAAATGCCGATGCGATCCATGCGTTATTCAGGATAAGGTTTACATCATCAAGAATTTCTTGAACTGTAGCTGTTGCCCATGACGTACCAACGTTAGTAGCCCCAACTTTTGACGAGTTAAGCAGCCCCTCAACACCAAGCATGCTGTCACCGATATAGACCTGCTCATCAACATCCATATTGTGTTTTAACAATAGACCTGAATATTTTTGAGTATCAACTGGTCGGCCCACTTTTATAGCTGACTCCAGCTCTGGAATGGTCCAGCCAATTTGCATAGCCCAAAGTGTTAAAGGCTGTGCGGTTTTACCAATATCAAGCGCGATACCTTGAATAGCATCCGCATCTTTACCTACCCAAGCTTTACCACCCGGAGAAGGCCCACCAGCAGCAGCAAAGGCGCTATTAGTAAATGATGACGTTTCATCCGCAATAGATACGTCTGAGCGCAAATCAATATCGCGCGACCATGTAACATCAGCTAATGGATCATGAATCGTTTGATCTAAACGCTCCAATTCACCAACTAAGAATGAGCCAGTACTATCAACAGTACGGGCATCAAATGTCATCATCTGGTCACGCGTCCGCGCACGTACCGGCATTGCTGTTGTTCCCAATGCTACAGCTGCTGCCATGTTTGTAGCTAAGAGTAATTTACTCATATCGTGTTTTCTCCAGACACAAAAAAACCCGCCTATAGCGAGCCGTGTCTTAATTTAAATTTTTAGATGTTGTATGAAATTTCTACATTGCCTTGAGCATCTGCGGCATGCATAAACATTGCACTCGGTAATGCAATTGAATTTGCTCCATCAGCCACAGCCTCAATACCTCCAACTGGCTTAGCTTCTGTACCAGCTCCGATACGCACGTAGACAATACCGCCTTTAGCAGCTGTTCCAGCATTACATTTAACCGTCATATAACCACGGCGCAGAACATCAGTAATACCAGTTGCCAAAGGCACTGCTTTGCCCAGCTCGTTCTGTGCTGACTGTGTTGGATAAGCGCGCACCAAAAGACCGTAAATTTTAGCTACGGTATCAGCAGCCTCTAAAGCCACAAATTTACCTGTAGCTGGGTCAACCTTCCCGAACAAACCAAATGCAGCAAATTGAGAGCCAATAGGGTGTGACTCAATAGTTGAGTGCGATTTACGAGACACATCACCCGGAATGCCTGATGGCATAC
>MTET01002835.1_pt3 | contig 33269 bp, 35 predicted proteins | sample 1042671 | NCBI WGS metagenome assembly MTET01 (sample SAMN06185814, study PRJNA358809) | soil metagenome | isolation source: garden soil control | place: India | collected 2015-05-23
AGGTCAGCTTTTAGTTATCAGCAGGAGCCCAAGCCCGTAGTAGCGACAACAGCCGTTTGTTATAGCTCGGCTATGTAAGACAGCGTTTCAGGATGACGCTGTACTAACTTTAAAAGGGTAACAGCTTGACCATTTGGCACACTACGACCTTGTTCCCAGTTTTCTAATGTGCGTGAAGACGTATGAAGTAACCTTGCGAAGACGCCACGGGACATATTAAACTGCTCTCGAATGCTCACGATTTCATCTGGTGAGATATTCAATTCACCCGTATCATTCACATGATGTGTTTTTAGGGTCAGCTTACCTTCTGAATGCTGTTTAGCCTCAACAAGAGCTGAGCTCAACTCTGCAAATAAATTACGAGTGCTCATTGCGCCACGCCTCCATAAAAGCCATTAATTGTTTTCTTTGAATTGCATTTAAATCGGACATTTCATTTTTGCCGTAAATGGTTAGCAAATAGAAACGCCTTTTTTCATCGAGAAAGTAATAGATAATCCGTGAACCACCACGTTTTCCTTTACCTTTGCTGGCAACTCGAATTTTGCGTAAACCGCCAGTACCTTGAATCACATCACCCAAGTGAGGGTTTAACATTAATTCAGCTTGAAAGAGTCTGTACTAATCATCACTGAGGTATTCATCTCGGTGCTTTTGAAAAATTGTTGATTCGACAAATACACTTTTCATAGAGAAAGTGTACGCAAATAACGTATAGATAACAAGAATTAGTTCTACTTTTCCCGGCAATAGCATCTAAATCAGGATTAGAAAAAACCAGAAATATGTCCAGTTATCCTGTAAAACGCAGACTTCCGTATGTAAATTCTGTTGCGGCGGCAATTTCCGCTCCAAACTCAAAGCGGCGTTTCTCCGCCACAAGCTAGGCTCCACATCAACGAAAAGTGCCAACTCTACTATCGCAGGTTGCGACTCCGGTACGGCAAGCATACCGGAGTCGAGATCAGGCTCAATCTGCGCGGCTTGATTTATTGCTCAACGCCCGTCATTTCCTGCTACAGACCTGGCACGATATCAACTAAAGATGCATATCCCACTAACGCAGATGGCGACTCCGGTACGGCAAGCATACCAGAGTCGAAGTCAGGCTAAATCTTCGAGGGCTTGGTTTATTGCTCAGAGCCCGTCATTTTCTGCAGCAAACCTGGCATGGCATATACTAAAGGTGCTTATCCCGATATCGCCGATGGCGATTCCGGTACGACAGGCATGCCGGCGTCGATACCAGAACCACGCTAAAAACATGACAAACAGTGATCTTTACGCAACAAAACCCGTAAACGCTAACGTATAGATAAATTGGCATTTTGCTAAATTGGCATAGGAAAGCATTTTATGAAGAAATTCCTAGTGTTGTGTACTGCCCTTGTTATGCATAGCCTGCTGTTGCCAGCAGCGAGCGCACAAGAAACAAAAACCGCTTTGGTGCCTTTGCCATCTATTGATGATTTTAGTCGGGGTAAAGATGGCTGGAGTTTCGCGTTAGGTGCGGGTATTGAATACGAAACCGCCTATGAAGGCTCGGACGAATTTGGTTTGGAGCTTGAACCGGCAGGGGGCTTGCAATGGCGGCGCGGTAATGATGTGTTCTTTTGGGTCGGTGAAGCCATAGGGTGGCGTGGGTTACGTGCGGATACCTGGTTGTTTGAAGCCCTTATTGGCTTTGACGAAGGTCGTGCAGAGAGTGATTCAAAAAAAGGTTATCTGGATGGGCTCGGTGACAGTGATGAGGGCTTTGAATTAGTGCTGCAAACCCGCCGCGCCTTTGATAGCGATTGGCGCTACTGGCTGGTTGGCCGGCTTGTCACCGGCGGTGATGGTAACCTGGGTTTGTTTGGTGTGGGTCGCCGCTTTGGCGAGAAGTTTGATGGTTCGGGCTCAGAGGTGAATATTGTTGCAGTATTTCACGATAGTAAATATGCCAATAAAGATTTCGGCATCACCGCTGAGCAGTCGGCGGCATCAGGTTTAGCCGCAACCAATATGAGCGGCGGTTATCGCTCTGTCGGTATCAATTACAATTATCGTCACTACATAAACAATAACTGGCAGATTTACGGCGAAGCACTGTATGAGCATTTTAGCAGCGCTGTTCGCAAAAGCCCGATTGCCCGTGGTGACTTTGAAGCAGAGGTTGGCATCGGCTTTATCTATGTGTTTTAAGCGCTAAAGCTAACAGTGCGCGAGAAAGCCCGCAGCTCCAGCTTTTGGCCGTTGGAAATAGGGCATTGCCAGATCCCCCGCGTCCGCAAGCTGTGTGTTTGCTACCAAAACTGAATGTCCGCAACTAAATCAATGCGGGCATTCAGTTTATTTAAAATAATGAGTTTAAACGGTGTCTGTTGCAATTGTTTGTAGTGCTTGCTCTATTAGATCTTAGGTTCGCTTTTTGAGAGACGAATAAACCTTACCCTTTTCCCGCTTACCTACGGCAATTACATACACAAACAGTTCATCGTCAACAACCTCATAGGCTAATCGATATCCAGCAGAGCGAAGTTTAATTTTGTACACTGATTCATAGCCACTTAACTTATCAGCAGGTACTCTGGGATTTTCTAATCGCTCCGCCAGTTTTTTCTTGAATTGACTCTTGATCTGGGCACCAAGCTTTTCCCATTCCTTAAGCGCAGCCGGAAGAAATCGCAGCTTATAAGTCATCCAGCGACACCGTTATAGCTTTATCCTTGTCACCACGACGTTCCTCAACAAGCCGCGCCAATTCATAGTCTTCCAGCATATCCATCAGAGCCTCGTAGGTCTCTGCTGGAATCAGGTAGGCTGCAGGTTTATTGTGGTTTAGCACCGCTATCGGTGAACCACTTGCCTGAGCGAGCAAGGCTGAGGGGTTTTTCTTAAGTTCTGAAATGCTTACAGAAAAGTCCGCTAATACCTGACGCATAAAAACCTCTATTTTGACCTTAATTATGGTCTTATATTAGCTCGTTTTTCTATTGGGTGCCACGAAGTTTTAGGTATGACAGTTATATATTGTGTTGAATTCCTGTTTCACGTTCAAAGCAGCCTCTCCTCACAACATGATAGAGCGACATCAACTAACGGTGCTTATCCCACTATCGCAGATGGCGACTGCGGTACGGCAAGCATACCGGGGCCGAGCATAACGGAGTCAGTCGGGGCTGGGAGTTGCATTGGATTCAGCGTATTAAGCTATCTAAAGATCCGTGCATCAAAACTAAATTCAAGTTTTTCGGCTTTGGCGAGGATAGCAGGTAGCAGCGGGTGCTGCGGATTAATCAGGTAGTTACGGTCTCGCGGCGAAATGCTTGAGGGTACCTGGAGTGCGGCGAACTCGGGGTTTTCGGCGTTAAGAAATTGATCGCCAATTAGTTGCGTCTGTTCTGGCGCCGGTATTGCCCGCCAGTTAGGTGGTAGAACTGAATTGTCCAACGGGATAATCAGCTCGTCGGGTAACTCAATGCGGTAAAGATCGTATTGCTGAATCACCTCGGGGGCGTGATTAAGGTGTACAAAAACTTCCAGGATACAAAGCGATTCGGATGCAGCGAAATACAGCGCCGCTGTGCCTTTTGAGTTCCAGCGCCCGCCATATAACTTTGCGCCTTGCGGATTGAAGGGCGCCTCGGCGAACTTTTTTTGGGTCAGCCGGTACAGTTGCATCAAGAAAACACGCCGTGTTCGAGCCGGCCGATTAACTCTTTAACCGTTTCAAAATCGACAGTGGTCGCAATCATATCTAATGGCCGCTTGCCATTCAGGCCATACACACTTTCACGCAACCAGGTCAGAGCGCGTTGTTCATTGCCAAAAAGCTCGGTCGCTAGTTTGACCAGCAATGCCAGGCGGTACATCACATCACTTTCCTGAGTGTTGAAACGTTCTCCATTTTTCAGGCGGCGCTTAATGGTGCTGATTGGGATCAAGGTCACATGGTGAAACTCGGTTTGTGACAACCGGGCTTTCGCCAGAATATTCCGATAGACCTCTGGTTTAAAGCCTTGATGAATAGCGGCATTTTTTGACGTTACCTCATCTTCTATACCAAGGCCATACCAATAATTCGGTTGGTATAGCGGCGAGGGTTTAAAGCTTTTCACTGCGCTGACAGTCATCACTGAGCCCTTTTTGGTTCATATGGCCTATTAAAAATAGCCCATATGAGCCAGTGGTGCAATTTTTTATTATTATCCCCCTTGCTTTTATACTGTGCGCCACCTAGTATAAGTAGCTGTGTGGCGCACAGTATGTGCTGCACAGTATCAGGAGCAAAAGATGACGCAATCGCAACTGGACAAAATTCGGCTGGAACTGCGCCGCGGGGTGCTGGTTTTGGCGGTGCTGGCGTCGTTGAAAGAAGCGCATTATGGCTATTCGCTGCGCAAGCAACTTAACGACAACGGTATTGAGATTGATGAAGGCACCCTGTATCCACTGATCCGCCGTTTGGCAGAGCAGGGGTTACTCGACAGTGAATGGCAGCAAGGCGAAGGGCGGGAGCGGCGTTATTACCAGCTGTCTGCCAGCGGCCACAGCTTGCTTGGGCAGTTAACCGATGAATGGCAACAGCTTAATGGCGCCCTGAGTAACTTACTGGGTGTAAAGCCAGAGGAGACAGCATAATGGATTTAGTCACACGTTATATTGCTGCGGTGCAGCGCGAGTTACCCGAGGATAAACGCGATGAAATTGGCCGTGAACTGAATGCCAATATCCGGGATCAGTTGGATGCGCTGACGGAGCAAAAAGGTGAGCTTAGCGACGACGACAGTGCTGCCGTGCTGCTACAAATGGGGCATCCACGCGATGTAGCCCAGCAATTTGTGCCGCCGCAGCCATTAATTAGCCTAAGCTATATGCCGGTGTACCGCTATACCCTGTATATGGTGCTGGGGATTTTGTTTGTCCTGCAAATTATCGCCAGTACCAGTGCCTGGTTGCATAGTCAGTTTGGTTTATTGCTGTATCTGAAAAGCGTTGCCAGTGGCTTTATCGGCGATGCCTGTCTGGCATTTACTGCCATTACGGTGACTTATATGTTGTTATCGCGGGAGCCGGCCGCAGCAGCTAAAGCCACACCGAACTGGCATCCGCGGCAGTTACCGGCAGTGGGGCCGGGCTGGCAGACCATTTCGCTGCAGAATATTTTTACCGATCTTGGCACCTATGCCTTTTTATTGGTACTGATCTGGTATCCGCTTTGGTTTACCCCAGAGCAGTTGGAGGCGCAGCGGATTAGTCTGGCTGAACCGGCACGGCAGTTTCTCACCTGGTGTACGCCGGTGTTGCTGGCCGGGATAGTGCTGAATATCGGGCAACTAAAACAACGCTTCTGGAATCGCCCGTTGCTGATGGCGAATGTCGTGCTAAATAGTGTGCTGGTGCTGATCTTGCTGTATTTGGCTGTGAATGGGCCGCTGTTGGACATTAAAGTAGAAGTATGGCCCTATGCTTTTGACTGGACTTCACTGCAGCGCTCTATAGTTGCGGCCTTATTAATTACCGCCTGCTTTCCGGCTTACGAGCTGGGCCGTGATCTGCTGCGCTTAAAGCGTTTAAAGGGGGGCTGAGCAGCTTTAAGCCAGGCCAGAAATGCCAGAGGCTGAACGCTAGTTCAGCCTCTGTATTCAGTTTAGTGCTGTGGTAAAGATTTTACTGGCACGTTTTATAGCGATACCCGCACCCGCCAGCTAACTGCTTAGTACTGCCGGCTGCGCTTATTATCGCGCACCAGCCACCAGATCAGATAACCCAGGATCACCAACGGTAATACCGTGAATAACAAGGTCAGGCCGATGCCAATGACCGCGCCGACCAGACCAATTAATAAGCCAAAGATGGTCGCGGCAATGGCGATTAAGCTTGGTAAGCAGTAAATACCGACAGCGACTAATAAAATAATAACGATTGTTCTGTTCATACTAAGATCCTTTTGTTCGAGCTATTGATTCAGGTTAGCCTAAGGTAATCAAACAGCATGCCAAAAATATAGTTATTAAATATCAGTTACTTAAGTTGTGACGTTTGTCGATGCAGCGGTTTGCGACCACCGGGCTTAGCGAAATTAACCAATTAGTGGTGAAAATCTTTATCAGAGCACTAGCGGTAGGGCCAGCGTCTGTGTTGGTGGCGGCGGTAGGTCTGGGTTATTACAGCAAAAATAAAAACGGGCAGCAGTAAGCGGCCCGTTCCGGAGGTTGTAGTAGGATGCTGTCAGAGCTTGTTGATCTGCTCTTTTAGCTGATAGGACTTGTCGGTAACAATACTTTCCAGGGTGCCCACCCGCTCCTTCAGTTTGGCAATTTCTGCCTGTAAGGCTTCGATATCCGCCTTGCCGGCTTTGCCTTTGGTTTTCATATGCGTTTCGTAGGCTGCGTAACCCAGACCACCAATAATGGCAATAGCCGCAATTTCAAATGGACCCATCTCTGCTTTACCTCTTATAACCGGTTAATTTCTTCTTTTAACTGATATTTTTTGTCTGTCACTATGCTTTCCAGTGTCGCCAGGCGCTCTTTTACTGCCAGCAGTTCCTGCTGCAGCTCATCAAAACCTTTACCCGACGCTAGGTGCCGGTATTTATAACGCATTTTCAGCGCATCATAGGCCACGCCACCGACGATTGCCACTACCACTATTACTACCACGCCAATATCCATTGTTATCTCCTTGCTGTTTTTTTGTAAGTAAAAGCAAGCACAATGCCATTATTGTAAGTTATTGATTAATAGCAAATTGATTTAAAGGTGCGGCCTGTACTTAGCGTAAAATGCAAATATTTAGTCAGCTTTAACATAGTCTAGTGGTAAAATTGGCCAAAGAAAGTGAATTTTTGTAAGGCTTTATGACTGACGAACAGTGGATGCGCCATGCCATGATGCTGGCACAGCGGGCGGAACAGCTGGGCGAGGTGCCAGTCGGGGCGGTATTGGTTAAAGATCAGCAGATCGTTGCTGAAGGCTGGAACCAGATGATTAGTCTGAATGATCCCTCGGCGCACGCTGAAATGCAGGCGGTACGACAGGCTGGTCAGGCGCTGGCTAACTATAGGCTGCTCGATTGTACGCTCTATGTTACGCTGGAACCCTGCACCATGTGCGCTGGGGTGCTGGTACATAGCCGGATCAAACGTCTGGTCTACGGGGCGGCTGATTATAAAACCGGTGCCGCAGGCTCGGTGCTCGATTTAGTGCGCTACCCGCAGTTTAATCATCAGTTAGAGGTAACGGCCGGGGTGTTGGCTGAGGAATGTGCCGCCATGTTGTCTGCGTTTTTTCAACGCCGGCGGGCCGAGAAAAAACAGCTTAAACAGCAGGCGCTTCAACCAGATGTTGAAAGTAAGCAATAAAACTGCGGCGGCGGTGATGTACCTTTTTAATTTGCAGATTGCGCTTGATCCGGCGGCGGCTGGATGCCACATCCAGTAAGCGACGGCGGCGTTTTAGCGCCGGCTTTTTCTTTTTTAGCATAGACTTATCCTGTTCTTTACACTGTTGTGAATAATATGGGCAGGGCTGGCGGGCTGCAAGCACCCCAGATGAATTTATTGTGACAGGGGCGGCGCCTCGGCAACTTGCTCACTTTGTTCGACCAGCCGTTGCCGCTGTTGTTCCTGGCGCTGCTCTAATTGTTGCCGCTCATCTACGCCCACCAGCGTATCGTAATAGCGGCGGATATTTTCAACATAGAGTGCGGCCTCGTCACCGCGGGCAAAACCAAAGCGGGTATGTTGGTACACCGATTTTTGCCGCAGCAACGGCAAGCGCTGTTTTACTTCCAGCCATTTATCCGGATCGGCGCCATCACGCTGCGTCAGGCGCCGGGCATCTTCCAGATGACCCCAGCCAATATTGTACGACGCCAGCGCAAACCACAGCCGGTCTGGCATCGGGATCCGCTCCGGGATCCGGTTTAGCAGCAGCTGCAGATAACGGCTACCCCCGGCAATACTCTCTTCGGCATCCAACCGGCTTTGTACTCCCATTTGCCGCGCAGTGGGCATGGTTAGCATCATCATGCCGCGCACCCCGGTAGGGCTGCGGGCTTTCGGATTCCAGTGCGATTCCTGGTAACTCAGCGCCGCTAACAGGCGCCAGTCGAGGTCGCCGGCATATTCGATAAACCAGTGCCGGAATGCCGGCAGGGTGTCCTCGATAGCCCGGATAAAGCGGATGGTATCGACATAGTCAAACAGCTCAACATGACCAAAATAGCGATCTTCCAGCGTAACCAAATCGCCATTTTGATAAACATGGCCAAAATACTCGATCAGTACACTAAACAGGCTATCGTCCTGATTTTTGGGTAGCAGCCAACCTACCGGCAGATTTTCACTGACTGTCAGGCCGATATTCAGTTGCGGGAATAGCCGGCGGTTTACCGCCAACTGGTTAGAGTCGGTCAGGGTATAGCGGATGCTGCCATCGACCACTTTTTGCAGCAGCTCATCGGCGTCCAGATCGGCCGATTCCTGAAAGCGGATCGCCGGCTCCTCCGCTGCCAGACGGCGCAGCGTTTCGGCATGGCTACTAAAGGCCGAGACGATTACCGGCTCATCCAGTTCGGCCAGTTGCTGTGGCCAGCTGTTGCCCTGGCGAAAAACTAATAATTCGTCAATCCAGCGGTAGGCCGGCGCGGCCCGGAATTTCGCGGTGCGCTCCGGTGTCAGCGTTAAACCACCGGCAATAAAATCCACCTGGCCGTTTTTCAGCTTGCGCTGTAAATCTTCCAAATCGAAGCTGGGAAACAGTTGTAATTCGACGCCAAGACGATCGGCCAGGCCCTTAGCCAATTCATATTCAAAGCCAGTCGGACCATCGACGCCAATATAGTAACTGGTCGGGCCATGCAGGATGCCAACGCGGATCTGACCGCGCTGATAAATGTCAGTAAGCTGATTTGTTTGTTCTGGCAATGGCTTAGAGCATGCCAGTAACAGCAAGCTCAGACAAAGCACAGACCATAATCGCAGCATAATCAGTTCCGGTTGAGACGACTTTGCGATGTTACCGCAAACTTCTTGGCCGCAGCCAGACTTTTCACATATCACTTAGCGCGAATTTTCTTTATAATGTGGCGCCTTTTTAGGTTCCACTGTCGTTCAACCAACGGAAAATAGCCTATGTTGATCCTGCGTGGTGCACCTGCACTGTCCGAATTCCGAATTCAAAAGTTACTCGATCTTTGTGCCCAGCAAAATTTACCGGTTAACGGTATCTATGCCGAATATATGCATTTTGCTGATTTATCGGCACCACTTAGCAGCGAACAGCGCCAGGTGCTGGATCAACTGTTAACCTACGGCCCGAGCATTGCCAGCCACCAACCCAGCGGTTTGTTGCTGTTAGTGACACCACGCCCCGGCACCATTTCTCCCTGGTCTTCCAAAGCCACCGACATTGCCCGCAACTGTAACCTGCCAACGGTAAAACGCCTAGAGCGTGGTATTGCCTATTATGTTGACGCCGTAGCCTTAACCGCGGCTCAGCAGCAACAACTGGCCAGCCTGTTACATGACCGGATGATGGAAGCGGTGTTTACCGAGTTGGAGCAGGCAGCGGCGCTGTTTGCACAGGCCGAGCCGGGTACTTTAAGCTCGGTGGACATTCTGAGCGGTGGCCGTGCGGCACTGGAACAGGCCAACCAGACGATGGGTCTGGCCTTAGCCGATGATGAAATTGATTATCTGGTCAGCAATTTTCAGCAGCTGGGTCGCAACCCGAACGACATTGAACTCTATATGTTTGCGCAGGCCAACTCTGAGCACTGCCGGCACAAGATTTTTAACGCCGACTGGACCATCGATGGCGTAAAACAGCCTAAATCGCTGTTTAAAATGATTAAAAATACCTTCGAGCAAACACCGGATTATGTGTTATCAGCCTATAAAGATAACGCTGCGGTGATGGTTGGCTCTGAAGCCGGTCGTTTCTTCCCGACGCCGGATGGCCGCGAGTATCAGTATCATCATGAGCCAATCCATGTGCTGATGAAGGTAGAAACCCATAACCACCCCACGGCGATTTCTCCTTATCCGGGCGCGGCAACCGGCTCGGGCGGCGAAATCCGTGACGAGGGTGCCACCGGCGTGGGCTCTAAGCCCAAAGCGGGCTTAGTGGGTTTCTCGGTGTCTAACCTGCGTATTCCGGGCTTTGTACAGCCATGGGAAAGTGATTTTGGTAAGCCGGAGCGCATCGTTACCGCGCTGGACATTATGCTGGAAGGCCCACTGGGTGGCGCCGCCTTTAACAACGAATTTGGCCGCCCGGCGATCAACGGTTATTTCCGTACCTACGAAGAAAAGGTGCACAGCCATAACGGCGAAGAAGTTCGCGGTTACCATAAGCCGATTATGATTGCCGGTGGTCTGGGCAATATCCGCGCAGAGCACGTCCAAAAAGGCGATTTGCCGGTGGGTGCCAAGCTGGTGGTATTAGGCGGCCCGGCGATGAATATCGGTCTGGGCGGTGGTGCGGCGTCTTCGATGGCGTCAGGCCAGTCGAATGAAGATCTGGATTTTGCTTCGGTACAACGCGATAACCCGGAAATTGAACGCCGTTGTCAGGAAGTAATTGACCGCTGCTGGCAGCTGGGCCAGGACAACCCTATCGTCTTTATTCATGACGTTGGTGCCGGCGGTTTATCCAATGCCTTCCCGGAGCTGGTAAACGACGGCGGTGTCGGTGGTAAGTTCGAGCTGCGTAATGTACCGAACGATGAGCCTGGCATGTCGCCGCTGCAAATCTGGTGTAACGAATCGCAGGAGCGCTATGTGATGGCGATCCCGGCTGACAAAATGCCGGTATTCGAAGCCATCTGTAAACGTGAACGTGCCCCTTATGCGGTAGTGGGTGAAGCCACTGCTGAACAGCATTTAACACTGAGCGACAGCTACTTTGGCAATACGCCGATTGAACTGCCGTTAAACGTGTTACTGGGCAAGGCGCCCAAAATGCACCGCGAAGTGCAAAGCTTAAAAGCGCCGGCTAAGCCTTTAGATCGCTCTGCTATTACGCTTGCCGATGCGGCCGAGCGTTTATTACGTTTGCCGACCATTGCCGAGAAAACCTTTCTGGTAACCATTGGTGATCGTACGGTAACGGGTTTGGTCGCGCGCGATCAGATGGTGGGCCCCTGGCAGGTGCCGGTGGCGAACTGTGGTGTCACTGCCGCCAGTTATGATACCTACCATGGCGAAGCGATGGCGATGGGTGAGCGGACGCCGGTTGCCTTGCTGGACTTTGCTGCCTCAGCCCGTCTGGCAGTGGCGGAAGCTATTACCAATATTGCTGCCACGGATATTGGTGACTTAAACCGGATTAAACTTTCTGCCAACTGGATGGCCGCCGCCGGTCACCCGGGCGAAGATGCCGGTTTATATGCGGCGGTAAAAGCCGTTGGCGAAGAGCTGTGTCCGGCACTAAAAGTGACGATCCCGGTGGGCAAAGACTCGATGTCAATGAAAACCCGCTGGCAACAGGATGGTGAAGATAAGGCCGTTACCGCGCCTATGTCGCTGATTATCACCGCCTTTGCCCGGGTAGAAGATATCCGTAAAACCGTGACGCCACAGCTGCGTACGGATAAAGGCGCCAGCTCCTTGCTGCTAATCGACCTGGGGCAGGGCGCTAACCGCTTAGGCGGTTCGTGCTTGGCTCAGGTATATAAGCAACTGGGCGATCAGCCTGCTGATCTGGATTGCCCACAGCTGCTGATTAACTTCTTTAATGCCATGCAGCAGCTGACGCGCGAGCAGAAATTGCTGGCCTACCATGATCGCTCCGACGGTGGTTTATTTGTCACCCTGGCTGAGATGGCCTTTGCCGGTAAAGCCGGTATCGCCGCCGATATCAGCGCTCTGGGCAGCGATGCGCTGGCGGCGTTATTCAGCGAAGAGCTGGGGGCGGTGCTGCAGGTTGCCGACAGTGAACTGGCTTATGTCCAGCAGGTGCTGGCCGCACATAACCTGGCAGACTTAAGCCATGTTGTAGGTAAAGTTGAGCAAAGCGATCGTTTTGCGATCAGCCAGCAGGGCACAGTGGTATTTAACGATAGCCGCAGCCGTCTGCGCACGGTCTGGGCCGAAACGACTTATCAGATGCAAAGCCTGCGCGATAACCCGGCGGGTGCCAAGCAGGAGTTTGACGCCAAGGCCGATCAGCAGGATCCGGGCTTGCACGCCAAACTGACCTTTGATCCGAATGCCGATATTGCCGCGCCGATGATTTTAAAAGGCGCTGCACCCAGGATCGCGATTCTGCGCGAGCAGGGCGTTAACTCGCAGCTGGAAATGGCCGCTGCCTTTAACCGTGCCGGCTTTAGCGCCGTTGACGTGCATATGAGCGATATTCTGAGCGGTCAGGTGTCGTTAAAAGACTTTAACGGTTTAGCGGCCTGTGGTGGTTTCTCTTACGGTGACGTGTTAGGGGCCGGTGAAGGCTGGGCCAAGTCAGTGCTGTTTAACGAGCAGGCACGCAAAGAGTTCCAGACCTTCTTTGAACGGCAATCCACCTTTGCCTTGGGTGTTTGTAACGGTTGTCAGATGATGTCGAATCTGAAGAGCCTGATCCCGGGTGCCGATTTATGGCCACACTTTGTGCGCAATAAATCTGAGCGCTTTGAAGCCCGCTTTAGCCTGGTGGAAGTCCAGCAAAGCCCGTCGCTGTTCTTTAGCGGTATGGCTGGCTCGCGGATGCCGATTGCCGTATCGCACGGTGAAGGCCATGCCGAGTTTGCCTCTCAAGCTGCCTTTGCGGCTGCCAACCAAAGCGGTACTGTGGCACTGCGTTTTGTTGATAACTACGGTCAGGTTACCGAGCAGTATCCGGCAAACCCGAATGGTTCAGTGGCCGGTATTACCGCGCTGACTACCACCGATGGCCGGGTTACTATTATGATGCCACACCCGGAGCGGGTATTCCGCACCGTGGCCAACTCCTGGCATCCGGATGACTGGCAGGAAGACAGCCCCTGGATGCGGATGTTCCGCAATGCCCGGGTATGGTTAGGGTAAACCACGATACAGGTAGATAAAAAAAAAGCTGGGCATGCCCAGCTTTTTGTTTTAAAAGTCTTGCTGTTATTCCAGTTTCATCTGATGCTCGGTATCGACCAAAGTACCAATAGCATCTGCTGCGACACGCGCGCCCAGCATCTGCGCCAGATACTGTAATTGCCTATCAACATCGCCAAAGTATAAGAGGCCAGTTCCAGCATTAATTTTGGCATCCTGATGAACCACCATATATTCATGGCCAATGCCTTCAAGGCGTCGCCAAGTAGGTATACGTTGAATAGTTAGTGGGCCGGCCTGACGGAGTAAGTTAATTTTTTGCAATGCGACTTCCGCTCTTTGCCATTCCGTCATGCCTTTCTTAACATATTTTATGTTCAATTCGGTGTGGAAGCGAGTCAAAGCGTTGCGCTGTTCAAGCCGGGACAGCTGCCCGTTATTAAAGCCAACGATAAGTTCGTGTTCGGCTTTACTGGCAGGTACATGTAACGTCATATTTACGCTATCGAAAACTATCTCTGCGTGGATGGGTATGGCTGCTATGCAATATAATAAACAAACGACACTCCCTGTTATTAATCTTTTCATATCTGGCTCCTTGCTAAAGTACACACCTTAGCACTAAAAGTGCTGGCTAACCGCGATTTAGTCCTACTAAAGCTTTATCATACAACCGGGTATCTGCATACCTGGTTGTATGATAAAGCCGGGAAGATAGGGGCAAAGTAACGTTACATGCTATTGGTAAGCGATTGCTTCAGATCCCGGTCACCGGCGCGCGGGCTGATGGATACACAGCCAAAAGAACCGTCACACCTTTGGCTTCTGATCCTAACCATACTGCCAGGTTCAAATAATCCGGTACGTTGTAACTGTTGCACTACGTTTGTCAGCATCGATTCCGTTTTAAAGTCACGGCCAATTACCTGAATAATTTCCATATCGTAAGATTGTTGTAAGTCAGCGACCTGCTCGGCAACCTCTGCCTGCGCGGATACCTGTGCGGATAAGAGTGTAATGCAGTTTTGTAGGTATGGTCGGGACGGCTGATGACCGACCAGCACCAATTGTTTAAAAAGATTGGCGGCGGCGCTGATATCCTGCTCCGCAATTTCCCCGCTCAGTTTCATCCGGGCGAGTAAAAAGACGGCATCAAGCAGTTTTTTCTCACTGGCCCTTTCCAATAACGCTAAGCCGTCACGCTGGATACCCGGGTCTGGATCCAATAATTTCGTCACTGCAACTTTATAAAGGGCCGGTGCATAGTCCAAATCCACTGCTTTTTGTAGTAGGGAAGCGGCCTGTGCCGGGTCTTGTTCAACCACAAAACCCCGTTCATACCAGTCCGACATTAACAGCAATGCGGGTTCATGATTCGACTTCGCAGCCCGGCGCAGCATCCGCAGCGCACGCTCCGGTTCAGCCGGCCGGCCATCACCGGTAGCGTAAATCATACTGAGTAGAGTCATGGCTTCTGTACTACCGTGACGGGCTAACTTATGTAAATCCCTGATATCTTTGTTGCAGTTGCCTGATACACAGGCAAGTTCCTGCGACTGTGCAGATCGGGCGTGCAATTGTAAGGGAAGCAAAAAGGCGCACACAAAGACTAAGCTGCCCAGAAACCGTGTAGTGTGTTTCATTGATTCATCCTGAATTAGGGTCGGGATTTAAGCTTAGCGGTTAAGAAATATACTGTCAATTAGCGTTTTATTAACATGATAAGGGCAATCTAACTCGATAAGGGTACTGCTATAGCTAAGGAACCGGCTATGCTGAGCTTGTCGCTTGCTGCACCGTTGATGCTAAAAACTGCTGCCGGGCCTGATTACGACCTTGTTGCTTGGCCTGATAAAGCAGCTGATCGGCTTGCTGCATCAACTGACCACTCTGATAACCGCTGGCCGGGTAATTTAGGGTGATAATACCGATCGATGCGGTGACTACGCCAAAGGGTGAGTTTTGATGCGGGATCGCCATTGCCGCCAGCTTGTCGGGTAATTGCAGTAAAGTACTGCGGCTGCTGGCACTGTGCTGCTCTACCAGAATAAATTCTTCGCCGCCAAAACGCACCACCAGCAGCTTGGGATCGGCAGACAGTAGCCTGGATAGTTGCACCAGCACCAGATCGCCATCCAAATGACCATAATGGTCGTTATAGCGTTTAAAGTAATCGATATCCAGCAACCCCAGCGATAATTGTTGACCTGGCGGCAGTTGTTGCAGTTTTTGCTGCAAACGTTGTTCGAAGCTACGCCGGTTCAGCAAGCCGGTTAACTGATCAGTTTCGGCTTTTTGTTGCTCCAGCCGCACGGTTTTAAACTGGCTGCGCAATAAAATATCAAATTGCCGTTGCCAGCTCAGGCAGAGTAATAATGTAATACTCAGATAAAACAGCGTCCAGCCGGTGTTGGTATCGGTACAGTACTTCAGAAACAAAATGCTGGCGCTCAGTTGCAGCCAGAGCAGCAGTTTTTGCTGCAGGTTAAAAATCGGGATAGCGGCCAGCGCAAAGGCCACCACCAGGGGGCCGCCTTCGCCCAGTTTGCCAAAATACTGGGCCGAGCTGTAAAAGGTCACCGCCAGCAGCAATAACACCAGGGCGGCTATCGCCAGCCAGCCCTGTAGCCAGTGGTCGGGTGTCAGGCGCCGGTTGTAAATTGCGAAGCCGACAATCAGTATGGCGGCAATAAAGCGCGATAGGTTGTTCAGGCTGTGCCATTGATCGCCCAGGATAATATCGGTGGCGCTGAACACCAGCAGCAACAGGGCACAGATCAGCGCCAAGCGCTGTGCGATATGGCGGGTGCTGGCAACCAGATACAGCCGGAACTCGGCTTCACTGGCCGGGTCCAGATAAGATAAAGCTGGAAAGTAGTTTTTAATCAATTGCATAGAAAAGAGATATCCAAATGATACCTCTAAGCTTAGCAGCTAATTTGTAACTCAGAGCAAGCCTTTTAAAAAAGCCACCACGCTACGTCCGAGCGCACTTAACGCATATCCGCCTTCCAGCATGGCGACGATGCGGCCCTGGCAATGTTTATCGGCCAGTTGTTTTAGCTCGCTGGCGATCCACTGATAGTCCTCTTCGCGCAACATAAAGTGCGCCATCTCATCTTCAGCGTGGCCGTCAAAGCCGGCCGAGATCAGGATCAGTTGTGGGGCAAAGGCATCAATGGCCGGTAGCCAGTGTTGCTGTACCTGCTCACGCCAGGCGCTGCTGCGGCAGCCGCCGGCCAGTGGTAAATTGATAATATGCTCGTTACTGCTGTCGGCGCCGGTGTAAGGGTATAGTGGATGCTCAAACGAGGAGCAAAACAGTACCCTGGGTTCGTGCTGAAAAATATCCTCGGTACCGTTGCCATGATGTACATCGAAATCAACGATGGCGATCCGGCTTAGCTGATAAGTATTCAGGGCGTGCTCAGCCGCGATAGCAATATTATTTAGCAGACAAAAGCCCATTGCCTGCTCGCGGGTGGCATGGTGACCGGGCGGACGCACCGCGCAAAAGGCCTGCTCGTTACTGCCTCTCATTACTTGATCCACGGCATTAATACCGCTGCCGGCGGCATGCAGGGCGGCATTCAGGCTTTTCGGGCCCATTATGGTATCGGGATCCAGCCAGATATGGCCCTCGGTTGGTGCTTTGGCAAATAATTCATCGACATAGCGTTTGCCATGTGCCAGATATAACGCTTCTTTTGTGGCCGGGCTGGCGTCGCGCTGCATCACCACATATTCCATACCGGAGCGGATCAGCTGGTCATTAATCGCCGATAAGCGCTCCGGACACTCCGGATGATCAACGCCATTTTCATGGTAGTAACAGCTGGGGTGACTGAAAATGGTAATGGGCATCAGCTGTCTCCTGCTGGAGTTAAATCCAGTTTTAAATAGGCTTCGGATGGATCTTCGCTACGCAGGCGCACAAAGCCGGCGTTTTCGAATACTTTGAGCATGGGTTTGTTTTCGGCGCGCACATAGGCCTGCATTGAAGCCAGGCCGCGGGCTTTTGCCACATTAATCATTTCTGCCAGCAGCCGCTTAGCCATACCTTTGCCCTGGAACTTTTCGCGGGTAACAAAGGCCACTTCACAGCTATTCTGGCTCTCAATCAGGTAGTAGCGGCCGACGGCCTGGATCTCTACGACTGAGCCTTTTTGCTTCACAATGCACAGTGCTAAATCCCTGGACTGATCGACGCTGACCAGGGTGCAGGATTTTTCGCGGCTCATCTGAGTCGGCACTGAGTTATAGCGCATTTGCAGCGTTTCTTTGGTATGGGAGTAAAAAAACTCCTGCAAGCGCCGTTCATCTGAAGGGTTCAGTGGCCGCAAATCAAAGCTCTCGCCGTTTACGCTCAGCTCTTTAAAGCCGACAGGCCCCAGCTCCGGTACTTCGACCGGGGTTTGCACCTGATAATGCGGTACCCAGTAATGTTTACGGACTTCAGCCAGTAACTGATTACGGAATTTCGGATGGGCGACCCGGATCAGCTCCAGCGCCCGCTCGCGGATACTTTTGCCGCGTAACGAAGCCACGCCAAACTCCGTCACCACATAGTGAACGTGCGCCCGGCTGGTGACCACGCCGGCGCCTTCGCGGATATGCGGCACGATGCGGGAAATACTGCCATCTTTAGCGGTCGAGGGCAGGGCGATAATGGGTTTACCGCCATTACTCATTGAAGCACCGCGGCTAAAGTCAACCTGACCGCCAACGCCGCTGTAAAACTGATGGCCGATTGAATCTGACACCACCTGTCCGGTCAGATCAACTTCGATGGCACTGTTAATGGAGACCATGCGCTCGTTGCGGGCGATATTGCTGGGCGAATTGACATATTCACTCGGATAAAAGCCGATATGCGGGTTTTGGTGCACAAAGTCATACAGCTGCTTAGTACCGATACAAAAGCTGGTGACACTTTTGCCGGGATGAAAGGTTTTGCGCCTGTTGTTGATCACCCCTTTTTTAATCAGCTCCAGTACACCGTCGGTCAGCAGCTCGGTATGCAGGCCCAGATCCTTGTGATTGCTCAGATAGCGGGTTACCGCTTCGCAGATTTTACCTACGCCAAGCTGAATAGTGGCGCCATCTTCGACCAGCAGCGACACATACTGGCCGATACGCTCAGTGCGCGGATCCAGCTCGGTAGGCTGGACTTCCGGTAGTGGCTGCTCGGCATAGAAAAACGCATCGATATCGTCTTTATGAATAAAAGACTGGCCGTACGTGATCGGCATCGCCGGATTGACCTGGGCAATCACCGCTTTGGCGGCCTTTGCTGCAGCGGCTATCACATCAACTGATACACCAAGTGAATGATAGCCATGCTCATCGGCCGGGCTCACCATAATCAGCGCGGCATCCAGCGGCAGTACGCCGTCGGTAAACAGCGCCGGAATATCGGTCATAAAACAGGGGGTGTAATCAGCCCGGCCCTCAGCGACAGCCTGACGCACGGTATGGCCGCCGATAAAGAAGGTATTGACCTTAAATAAATGCTGAAACTCGGGTTTGGCCCATTTGTTGTCTGACAGGGTCACCAGTTGCACAATTTCAATATCATGCAGGCTTTTGGCATTCGCAATCAGATCGTCAATCAGTAGGGTTGGCACCGCGGCATGGGAGCCAATAAAAATCCGGTTTCCGGATTTTAGCAGGTGTTGCCAGTTAAGTTTGGAAACAGGACTTGGCATAACAGCTCCGGCTTGAGATCAGTATTAGCACTCTAATCCAGAAGCCGGAGCGGGAAAAGCCCCGACTTTGGTCGGAGCGCCCGGAAAAATACCGTCAACACCGTAATGTTGACGGCAAAGGGCAAGATAAAACTTACAGCGTCCAGCGCAGACCAATCATTGCTACCAGCGGATCAATGCTGACATCAACGCTTTGCACTGTATTGCCATTAACCCGGACATGCGCCTTGGTATCGATATCAATTTTGCTGATCATCAGGTGGACACCCAGGTTATCAGCCAGTTTGATATTGACGCCGGCTTGTGCGGCCAGGCCCCAGGAGTTTTTCAGCTTAATGGTCACAGGATCATTAGCACCAGCCGCACCCAGCGCGACCAGCGTGCTTTTCAGCTGACCATCGGCTTCGGTATTAAAGAAGTTGGTGTAATTGACGCCCAGACCAACAAAAGGCTGAATGTTGCTGTTACCAACATCAAAATAATACTGGCCGAGTAAGGTAGGCGGTAAATGCTTGGTTTTACCTACTTTTAAACCGTCAATAGCGCCATCGCCACTGATTTTGTGGGTAAAAGGGGTAGCGGCAATTAACTGCACGCCCCAGTTTTTATCCAGTTTGTAGTCAAAGGTCAGGCCCAGTTGGGTATTGTCATTCACCTTGACGCCAGTTGAGCCGGCTGGTAAGCCTGCGACGGCTTCTACCACATTCAGATTGCCGCTGCTGTCACTTGGCATCACGCTGATGGCGCCAACGTTGACAGAAAATTCGGCCATGGCAGGGGCGGCAACTAAACTCAGGCCCAGTGCTACTGTAGATAACATTGTTTTCATTGTATTCTCCCGTCAGATAACTGGCGCCATTGTGCGCTTGCTGGCGGTGAAAACCTTGGGCTGGATCAAAAAAGCCCGCTACAAAGCGGGCCTTTAATGGTAAGTATTGTTCTATATCAACAAAGTGGTAGGGACAGGTCGCCTTTGCGCAGCGCGGCCTAGTCCTGCTGTTGGCGCCTGTTCTCAAAGCGGTTAGAGCGCTCGGAGATTGAACCTGTTGCCCGGCTTTCGCTTGCTGGCCGGCTGACAACAGCTTGCCGTTGTTCCATTTGTGGCCGCTGCGGTTGTACCCGCTGGCTATCCTGCGCTGGCCGGCTCACCGGTTGTACCCGCTCTTGCTGAAATCTTTGTGGCTGCACCCGCTCGGTTCTTACCTCTTGCTGCGGCTGTTGATACTGTACGCGCTGGGTTTCAGCTTGCGGTACTCTGATAGGCTGCACCCGCTCGGTCCGGCTGTCCTGTGCCGGGCGCTGATGCTGTACCCGCTGCTCTCTATTTAATGCTTCGTTGCGCTGCTGTGCTCGCTGCTCTCTACCCAGCGCCTCATTGCGTTGCTGTTCTCTATTTAGTGCCTCGTTGCGCTGTTGTGTGCGTAGCGCACTGTCCTGCACACGTTGCGGCCGCTGCCGGTCAACGGCCGGGCTGGTGTCTGCAACAGGGATTGGCTGCATACGCTGCTCATTTTCCGCCCATTGCTGAGCAATACGTCCCTGCGTCGGGCGCTCCTGACGTTGCGGCCGTTCGCTTCGTGCTATCTCATGCTGGCGCGGCTGACGGTTGCTGTCATACTGACGGCCTTCGCGCTGCGCACTACGTGGTGCTGCCTCAGCTTCGCGGTTAGCCTGACGGAGCTTGCTGTCGGCCGGAATAAAGCGATTGTCTGGTTGTGAGCGCTGCTCCTGATTACGCTCAGCACGCCATTGTTCGCGAGGTCTGTGCGGCGCATCGTCATAACGGCGTGGCCGATCCGGGCGGTGCTGATAGTCTGGCCGGTCACGTAACTGACTGTGCCGGTAATGCACGCCACGGCGGTGATAGTGATCATGCTGCCAACGTGGTGCATTGTGGAAGTGCTGCCGTTTTGGATAATAGCGCGGTGGTTTATGATAGTAATGGTGGTGCACTATCACATGATGACGATGCCAGTCGAAGACGCTGAAATAAAACGCCGGTCTGACATGGTAACCACTGCTCCAGTAAAAGCTGACCCGGCTGCGGTGACCGACCGGCTCATACCAATACAGTGGCGGATAGGCTGGCCACCACCAGTTACCGTAAACCACCCGGGTATCGTAGTAGGGCACATAAATCACCTCACGCCGCGCCGGTTCAATCACGATCACTTCGCGTTCGCGCTCCACCACCACATGCTCCATCTGTTGCAGCGAACCCTGAGCATAGGCGCGTTGCCGTAAGCGCTGAATACTGGCCAGTAACGCTGGCTCATCGGCTAAAAAGATTTCTCCCAGCCGCTGCGTCCATTGCAGATCATCATTCAGGCGTTGCACTAACTGTGGGAAGGCAACCAAAGCCTGGACACTGGGGTCCCAGTCCTGGCCCTGCACGGCTTCTACCGCGTCTTCGCCGCGAAGATCCGGATTACGCTCTAACCAGCGTGCCGCCTGCACAATTTCCAGCGGATAGGTCGAGGCAATCAAGACGTGGGTTAGTACTGAGTCCGGATACAGTGCAATCGGGGCCAGCATCTGGTCCAGCTCAGCCTCGCTGTTGCTGCTGCGGCTTTGTGCCTGACTGGCGCAGGCACTGAGCAATAAAATCGCCAGGGCTAACAGTAGCTGTGGCAGGGTTCGTTGTATCGTCATATCAAGCTCCTTACCACGGGCGTTAAGTTGCGCCGGCAGAGGGATGGACATTAAGTATACAACTTATAGTGGGCCGCGGCTGAATCGTAGCTGAACTTTACCGGATCTTTACACTAAGCCACAAGAAACAGTGGATTAGCTCAGATAACGGGCGCGCTTTTGCGCTTTTAGCTGCGTCAGGTCTACCAGTACCAGGCCATCAATGCAGTCAGCGAAATCCGGATCCGTGCCAAAGGCCAGAAATTTCACCCCGCCTGGCTCGCACAGCTCACTGTATTGCTTATATAAGGTGGGAATACTTACCCCCATATTGGCAAGCAGGTGTTTTAGCTGCACAAAGTCTGCTGCATAGTCCTGACCGCTGAAGTGCTGCTGCAGCTGTTGCAGAATAGCGTGCGGCAGCTGATAGGGCTGATTTGATACTGCTGTTTGCTGTTCATCCTGAAAATATAAAGAGTAGAAATAGACCATCAGATCCCGGGCTGCTTGCGGGTAGCTGTTCGACAGGCTGACGCCGCCAAACAGATAGCGTAGTTCCGGATACTGCTTAAGATAAGCTCCAATGCCATACCACAGATAGTCCAGGCTGCGCTTACCCCAGTAGCGTGGTTGCACAAAGCTGCGTCCCAGCTCCAGCCCCTGCGCCAGATAGGGTTGCATCTGGGCGCTAAATTGAAATAGCGAGGCGGTATATAAGCCGGCTAAGCCGTGATCAGCGATCACCCGCGCCGTATTGGCAAAACGGTAGGCGCCGACGATCTCCAGATCATCGCTATCCCACAGGATCAGATGTTCATAATGGCTATCGAAGCGGTCAATATCACGGCGCTGGCCACAACCTTCACCGACAGCCCGAAACGCCAGCTCGCGCAGGCGGCCGATTTCGCGCATCACCGGCGAACTTTGCTGATGATGGTACAGGTAGATTTTTTTGCCATCGCCGGTTTCGCCCAGCAACTGGCAACTTTCTACCGCCTTTTTCAGCACAGCCCGCTCTTCCGGATGCGCTATAGCACTCTGGGTTTTAAACAGCGGGGCTTTATCTTTTGCCAGTCGGTACAGATGCTTTTTAAACAGTTTAACTTTATCTGCCAGCTCCAGCTGCAGGTTGTTAAAGCTGTCAAACGGAATGCTTTCACCAATGCGCAGCGTGATCGATTTGCGCTGTTGCTTAAACATTTCCTTTACCAGCAATAAGGTGGCCAGCGGTTTATATAGCATCGAGGCACTGTAAAACAGCGCCGAATTGCGCCCACCAATATAGATCGGCAGAATTGGCGCCTTACTTTGACTGGCAAAGCGCAAAAAGCCGCTATGCCACTTGCCGTCACGGATTCCATTGGGTTTTAAGCGTGATACCTCACCGGCCGGAAACAGGATCAGTGCACCTTCCGCCGCCAGATGGGCGGCAATGGCGTCTAAGCGGCGCCGCTCGGTGCCGCCTGTCATATTATTTACCGGTAACAAGAGGGGATGCAGCGGCGGTAGCGCCATCAGTAGCTGATTGGCCAAAACCTTAACGTCTGGCCGGATCTCGCTGACCAGCTTTAGCAGGGCCAGCCCGTCCAGCGAGCCGATCGGATGATTGGCGATAATCACCACCCGCCCGGTGGCCGGGATCCGCTCCAGCTCGTTGTCACGCACGGCATAGCTGAAGTTAAAATAATCCAGCACCTGCTCCACAAACTCCAGTCCTTGCAGGTGTGGGTAGCGCTTGGCAAAAATCTGAAAATCCTGCTCATGTAACAGGTAGCTGAGGAATCCTTTAACCGGCCGGTAAAACCAGCTCTGGCGGTCAACCTGGGGCAGTTGTTGTTCGATCATTTGTTCGACATTCAGCATCGCTCTGTCCTCTCACCTGTTACCTAGGGTCACAGTGCTGAGCCTAATGCCTTTGTATGACGCCAAGTTGGCAGTTTTATGGCAGTTTGACGACAGCCGAAGTGCCGTCTTTTATGCTAAGGTTGGCACCCTGGCCAAGATATGGAGTGAGCTGTGACTATTGCCCTTATTATCCCTGATCGAAAACTGGATGACTTACAACAACGGCTCAGTGCCGCCCTACCGGGGGTAACGATTGAGGTCTGGCCCGAGCTGAATGATCCTGCCGCTGTCACCTTTGCTGTGGTATGGAAGCACCCGGCAGGCTGTTTACAGCAGTTACCGAATTTAAAAGCGCTGCAAAGTTATGGTGCTGGTGTGGATAGTATTCTTGCCGATCCCGAGCTGCCCGCGGTACCGCTGGCGCGGGTTGTTGATCCGGCGTTAACTGAGTCTATGCTGCGTTATCTGGCCGGTATTGAAAGCTATTACCGTTTGCGCCTGGATCAGTTTCATCGCCAGCAACAACAGGCGCAGTGGAAACCGAAAAGCCCACGTCAGTTGCGCAAGCTTTGTGTGCTGGGGTTAGGTGAACTGGGCGCGGCGGCCGCACAATTTTTTCAAATGCAGGGCTATCAGGTGACGGGCTGGGCTCGCCGCCCGCAGCAGCTTAGCGGTGTAACTTGCTATGCCGGCGTTGATGGCTTAGCGGCAGCCCTTAACGATGCCGATCTGGTGATCTGTTTATTACCACTGACCAGTGCCACCGAGGATCTGTTAAATCAGCAGCTGTTTGCTTTGATGAAGCCGGGCGTGATCCTGGTCAATGTCGCGCGTGGCGCGCTGCTGGTGGAGGCCGATTTATTGGCCGCACTGGACAGTGGGCAGGTTCAGGCGGCTTGTCTTGATGTGTTCCGGCAAGAGCCTCTCGCAGCAATGCATCCGTTTTGGTCGCATCCGTCGATTTTGGTCACACCGCATATCTCAGCGGTAACCCGGGTGGATACAGTGGTGGCGCAGATCGCAGAGAATTACCGGCGTAGTGAAGCCGGCTTAGCATTGTTAAATCAAATCGACCGGCAACAGGGCTATTAACTGGTTAAAATTACAGCGTTGCCAAGGAGTTATTAACGGACTACACTCTTTTGGTCGCAGTAACCTGCCTGCTGGTCGCAACCAGGGCTGTTGCCGTGACAGAATAATAAGAATAAATGTTGAGGTTAGGTTATGAGTAAAGCGTCCAGTCGTGGTTTTGGCTTTACCACTCTGGCTATTGCCGTGATTTTAATGGCGTTGTCAGCCTTTCTCACCCGGGCAGAAGCCTTTTGCTGGGTGATTTAAAAATTAAGGGCCTTTTGGGCCCTTAATTTTTTATCTGTTAGCCTAATCTTGTTTCATTATTTCTTGCTATGCCGTTCCCGGTTTTCGCGTTTTTGTTCGGCATTTTTCTGCAGCAGGACATAGGTGGCGCTATAGCCGCCATGTTGACGCTGAGCGGTATGCGCCGCCAGAACGACACCAAAAGCCGGTAACCATTTGAAAACATAGCTACGTAAGATGGCTGGATGCGGCTTGCTGTTGCGGCCCATACCATGCTGGATCAATAAGGTACGCACGCCCCGTTGATGGCAGTCGGTAATAAATTGCTGTAGCGCACCGCGGGCTTCGATCAGTGTTTTGCCCAGCAGGTTCAGGGTGGCATCCAGTTGATACTTGCCGAGGCGCAGATTGCGGTATACCCCTTGTTGCACACCGTCTTTACAATAGGCAAAGACGTCATCCGGCTTTACCAGCTCGACATATTCCATGCTCAGGTAATGCGGATCATACTCCATTTCCTGTTCCGCCGCCTTGCGTCTGGCTTGTTGCGCCAGAGTGGGGCTAAACTCAGCGTTGGCTTGCAGCACAGCATCCTGAGTCAGTGGCTTTACATCGGCCATTTCAGAAAGAAACAGCTCGAATTCATCTTCCTGCATAGCGGTCTCCGTCGATTAGCATGGTCTGGATGCACTACGTTAAAAAGCTAGCGCTGGTCCAGACCTGAAAGATCGGAAAGTATAACGGCAAGCCGCTTTGGAAAAAAGCGGCTTATTCGGCTTGCGGTTTTAAGGCGGCGGGTACGGTGTCGCTACTGGCGGCCTTTTTGCGTGCTGCAGCAAAGCGCAGTAAATAGTAGGCGTTAATCAGCAATACCAGCAGATTGGAGATCACCCCTTGCGGAATGGCAATATGGCTGTAATAGACAAATAACAGGCTGCAACCTATTAATGTAGCTAATCTCAGCCAGAATACATCTTTGATAAAAAAGGCGCCGATACAGATCGTCAGGCCAACCCAGCTGATAATGTCATAAATTAAGTTTTCCATCTGCAGGCTCCACGATACGGCAGGTTAATTGCGCGCATTATGAGCAGTGTCGAGTTTTTACTCAACTGAGGAATATTGTGAGTTTCGGATTAGATTAAGTAATATACCCAAGTGACCTCAAGATACGTATTTCAGAGTCTTTGGGCGCTTTTAATGCAAGGCACACTGGCGACGCAATGTCGACTACCTTGCTAGCCAGGGTAACGCCGCAGTAGAAGCGCCCAAAGGCTCCCGTAGGGCTGGGTTCAAAGCGCTTTATGCCGCGTTAGCTGTTTTCACTTTGGAACCACCAAAGCTTCAAACAGCCGCCTTGCCTAAAGCGCTTTGCTCTCCAGCTGAAATTCGTATCTTGAGGTCACTTGGGTATAAATGTAACCCTGCTGTCATAAAGGCGACAGCAGGGGCAGGGGGGAGGTTACTGGCGTAAATCAACGCTGCTATTGGCGATGGCGCGGGTCATAATCAGCCAGGCTTCCAGGTTTTGCCGCAGTGCCGTTGGATCAATTTTATCCAGGGTATCGTTTGGCGTATGGTGATAATCGAAGTAATCGGTACCATCCTGCATCAGGCTGGCGACTGGCACGCCCTGAGCCTTTAAAATTGACACATCTGGACCACCTGAGGCGGTATTCGGACCCATGGCAATACCCAGCGGTGCCAGTTGTTGCTGGATCTGTCTGGCAAATTGCAGCGCCTGCTCGCCCATACCGGTATCAAAACGCCAAACCCGGCCGGCACCAAAGTCAGATTCAGAGGCAAAGACATGCTTATGCAGTTGTTGGTGATGACGGGCGGCATAAGCACGGGCGCCAATCAGGCCGCCTTCTTCGTTGCCAAACAGCACCACGCGGATCGTTCGCTCCGGCTTTTCCTGTTTTAGCAGGGCGGCCGTCGCCATCACGATGCCCACCCCGGCGCCATCATCCAAAGCCCCGGTGCCTTCGTCCCAGGAATCCAGGTGCGCACTAATTAACACAATTTCATCCGGTCTTTTACTGCCGGTAATTTCCGCAATCACATTATGGCTGGTGACGGTGCCTGGCAGCTTGTTGTTCATTTGCAAGCTTAAGCTGACTTCCGGGTTACGGCTGAGCATTTTACTAAGCTGCAAGGCGTCAGGTACCGAGATCGCCGCCGCCGGGATCCGCGGCACGCCCTCTTCATAGCGCATCTGACCGGTATGAGCGAACCTGTTGCTGCTGCTACCGACCGAGCGGATCAGCAAGGCTTTGGCACCGAGTTTTGCCGCTTCGACAGCACCGCGGGCGCGACCACCTACTACCTGGCCGTAGAAGCCACCACGGATGTCTTTTTCCAGCGCATGGTTAATAAAGACGATACGATCTTTGACCTGTGACGGCTCGGCGGCAATCAACTCTTCCAGCGTATTAAACATTACGACCTGCGCCGTGATACCATCAAAAGGCGTACCCACAGAGCCACCCAGAGCGGTGAGTACCAATGCCTGGTTGAAAGGAGCACCAACGCGCAGACTGGCGTCACCACGCTCCCAATACAGCATCTCAAACGGCTCGCGCCAGACTTTATCGAAGCCTAACTGTTTAAAATGTTGCTCGGCCCAGATCACAGAGCGGATGTCAGCTTCACTGCCAGCCAGCCGCGGTCCGACCTCGACGGTTAAGGATTCCACCAGCTTATAGGCTAAATCTTTATCCAGTGGTAGGGTTGTTGCCTGCACATTCAGACTAAAAGCTGCTATTATTGTGCTGATCCAGAGTTTCATATGCTAAGTGACCTTGGTAGTTTAGATTTTTTCGAATTTATCATCTTTAACGGATTAAACCCAGATTTAGCGGCTAACGTAAGAAAAAGCCAGACTAACTGAGTAAGGAGTACCTTCAGGATGCAAGGGCAGACACAGGGAGACGCATCATCAGGCCTGACAGCTTTGGTGGTAGACGATACGCTAACCAGCCGACATTATCTGAAACAGATCCTGCAGTCGCTTGGCGTAGCGGTAGTGCATGAGGCCGCAGATGGCGCCAGTGCTGAAGCCTTATTTGTGCAACAGCAACCGCAGCTGGTTTTTTTGGATATTCAGCTGCCAGACATCAACGGTAAGGTACTCTTACAACGATTCCGGCGTATTGATCAGCACTCGCATATTTTTATGGTGTCGGCCCACTCCAGTGTCGACAACCTAAAAGCGGCAGTAGCAGGTGGTGCCAAGGCTTTTGTCGTGAAGCCATTTTCGGCAGAGCGAATTAGTCATCTGGTGCAACCTTTGCTCTGATTGTTGGTCTGAGGCTGGTCAGGCGTATCAGGGCTTCAGTTGTCAGCTCTGGGTTCTTTTTCAGGTTCAGTCAGGTACGGTAACAATAAATGAATTTAGAAGATATGCTGAAGAACTCAGCACAAGCGGTGAAATTGCTGAAAGCCGTTTCGAATGAACGGCGGCTGATTATTTTATGTCACCTGTTAGAAGGTGAAATGTCGGTGGGTGAGATTAACGAAAAGCTGGATTTAAGTCAGTCAGCCCTTTCGCAGCATTTGGCATTGTTACGAAAGCATAAACTGGTGAAAACCCGCAAAGAAGCACAAACTGTATTTTACCGCCTTAACAGCGCCGAGGCCGAGGCCTTGATCGCGTTGATGCATAAATTGTACTGTTCAGAATAAAGGTTGCTACGGCAGCCTTTATTTTTGGCCGCTATCAGGGTTTGTTGACCTTTATTATGAAGAATCGCGTCAAACAAAAAAGCCAGCATTAGCTGGCTTTTTCGTCGAACTCTGACAGTTAAGCGGCTTTTAACGCTTTAACATGTGCATTTAAGCGAGCTTTATGACGAGCTGCTTTGTTCTTATGGATCAGACCTTTGGCCGCCATGCGGTCAATTACCGGAACCATTTTGTTGAATGCTTCCTGAGAAGCAACTGCGTCAGCAGTTAACACCGCTGCGTAGGTTTTCTTGATGAAAGTACGCATCATAGAACGTTGACTGGCGTTTTGCTGACGACGTTTTTCTGATTGAATTGCGCGCTTCTTAGCAGACTTAATGTTAGCCAAGGTAACACTCCTAAAAACTAAACCGGACTCTTTAAAGGCCGCATAATATGCCTATTTACTGTGCCATTGTCAAATGCTTTCCGCGAAAAGGCCAGCAATTTAATTGGGATTACCGCTGGTAATTGGCGCCCCGAACAGGTGAAAATAGCGACGCATTATACACAGGAGTTTCAGGTGTCGGGAAAATTATTAAAGTCAGGGCTGATTGTAAGTTTTATGACCCTGATTTCACGGGTATTGGGGCTGGTCCGCGATGTGGTGGTTGCTAATTTTGTCGGCGCCGGTGCGGCGGCCGATGTATTCTTTTTTGCCAACCGCATTCCAAATTTCTTACGCCGTTTATTTGCCGAAGGCGCTTTCTCGCAGGCCTTTGTGCCGGTATTAAGTGAGGTGAAAGCGCAGCATGGCGATGATGCGGTGCGTGAGTTGGTGGCAAAAGTCGCTGGCACACTCGGTGTGATTGTCACACTGGTAACCCTATTTGGTGTCATTGCCTCACCGCTACTAGCTTTACTGTTCGGTATGGGCTGGTTTATCGAATGGCTTAACGATGGCCCGGATGCGCATAAGTTTGAGCTGGCCTCGTTAATGCTGAAAATTACCTTTCCCTACCTGTGGTTTATCACCTTGGTTGCCTTGTCGGGCGCCATTCTAAATACCTATAACCGCTTTGCGGTGGCGGCCTTTACGCCGGTATTTTTAAATATTGCCATTATCGGTAGTGCGCTCTATCTGGCACCGACGCTGGATGAGCCTGCGCTGGCCCTGGCCTGGGGTGTGTTTATCGGTGGCGTGGTGCAGCTGTTGTTTCAACTGCCGTTTCTGGCCAAAGCCGGTTTGCTGGTGATGCCAAAATGGGGTTGGCACGATCCGGGCGTGACGAAAATCCGCACCCTGATGTTGCCGGCGCTTTTCGGGGTATCTGTCAGTCAGATCAACCTGCTGTTGGATACCGTGATCGCGTCGTTTTTATTAACCGGTGCGGTGAGCTGGCTGTATTACTCAGATCGCTTAATTGAATTTCCATTGGGTTTATTCGGTATTGCGATTGCCACTGTCATTCTACCGAACCTGTCACGCCATCATGCCACCGCCAATGCGGAGCGTTTTTCGCATACGCTGGATTGGGCGATCCGTTTTGTGGTGATGTTTGGCTTGCCGGCGATGCTGGCGCTGATGGTGCTGGGGCAGCCCATTATCAGTGTGCTCTTTATGCGCGGCGAATTTACCCAGCAGGATGTGCTGATGGTGTCATACAGTCTGGTGGCCTATAGCTGTGGTTTGCTCAGCTATATGCTGATTAAGGTGCTGGCACCGGGCTACTACGCCAGGCAAGATATTAAAACCCCGGTAAAAATTGGCATTATTGCCATGGTCGCTAATATGGTGTTTAACCTGATGCTGGCGCCGTTTTTAAGTTATGTCGGTCTGGCGCTAGCGACTGCGATGTCGGCCAGTTTAAATGCGTTTTTACTGTATCGGGGTTTAAAGCTGGCCGGAATATATCAGCTAAGCCGGCAGAACTGTTGGTTCTTAGCCAAGTTTAGCCTGGCCGCGATCTTAATGGCGGCAACCTTGTGGTGGTTAAGTCCAGAATTGAATGACTGGATTGCCCGGCCACTGACAGCACAAATTCTGTTGTTAAGTAGCCTTTGTGTCGGCGCGGTGCTGCTGTACTTCGCCTTGCTGTTGCTTTTCGGGGTACGTTTGGCTGATTTTAAAGCGAAATCTGTTGCTGAAAGCCGTCACTAATCCGGTTATAATCCGGCGTTTACAGGCACCAGAGGCATTATTGCAGGCATGGAGTTAATCCGCGGTATCCATAATATTCTGCCGCAGCATCAAGGCTGTGTACTGACTATTGGCAATTTTGATGGTGTGCATCTGGGGCATCAGGCGGTGCTGGCAAAGGTGCAGCAGTTAGCGCTGTCACTTAAGCTGCCATCCTGCGTGATGGTATTTGAGCCGCAGCCGCTGGAGCTGTTTGCCGGTAATGCCGCGCCAGCGCGTTTAAGCCGCTTTCGCGAAAAATATCAGGCGCTGGCCGCCGTCGGGATTGACCGCATGCTGTGTGTGAATTTTAATCGCAGCTTTGCCGCTCAGGATCCGCAGCAGTTTATCAAAACCCTGTTGCTGGATAAGCTGGGCGTACGGCATCTGATTGTGGGCGATGATTTTCTTTTTGGCAAAAATCGCAGTGGTAATTATGCCTTACTGGCCCAGGCTGCGGCGCAATATGGCTTTGGTTTAAACAGCACCTCCAGTTTAAAACTGGGCGAGCAGCGGGTCAGCAGCACTTTGATTCGCGAAGCGCTGCAACAAGACCAACTGGACAGAGCCGCAGCCATGCTGGGGCGGCCTTTTACACTAAGCGGCCGGGTGCGCCATGGCCGTAAGCTGGGGCGGGATCTGGGTTTTCCGACGGCCAATGTCTGGCTTTACCGGCGTAAGCTGCCGGTGTCAGGTGTGTACGCTATTACAGCGCATACTTGTTATGGTGTTTTTAACGGTGTCGCCAATATTGGCAACCGACCGACAGTGCAAGGCAGTCGTGAGCAGTTAGAAGCCCATTTATTTGATTTTGATCAGGATTTATATGGCAGCCAGATCCGGGTAGAGCTACGGCATAAACTTCGAGCCGAGCAACGTTTTGCCAGTCTGGATGCGTTGCAACAACAAATTGCCGCCGATGTTGCGGCAGCACAACAGTATTTTAGTGAGGCCGCGTCCGCGCAGGCCCCGACAACCTAACGGAACCGAAACGGATGAGCGATTACAAGCATACCCTTAATTTACCGGAAACGGCCTTTGCCATGCGCGGTAATCTGGCGCAGCGGGAACCGCAAATGCTGGCCAAGTGGACGCAGGATGATCTCTATGGTCAGATCCGCAGTGCAAAAAAAGGCAAGCAAACCTTTATCCTGCATGATGGCCCACCCTATGCCAATGGCAATATCCATATCGGTCATGCCGTTAACAAAATTCTGAAAGATATTATTGTTAAAGCCAAAACCCTGTCTGATTTTGATGCGCCCTATGTCCCGGGCTGGGATTGTCATGGTCTGCCGATTGAGCTGGTGGTGGAGAAAAAATACGGCAAGCCGGGTACCAAGCTGACGCCAGCAGAGTTTCGTGAAAAATGCCGCGAGTATGCGCTAACGCAAATTGAAGCGCAGCGCACTGACTTTATCCGGTTAGGGGTATTAGGCGATTGGTATAAGCCGTATCGCACTATGGATTATGCGACCGAAGCCAATATTATCCGCAGCCTGGGCAAAATTATCGGTAATGGCCACTTGCAACAGGGCTTTAAGCCGGTGCACTGGTGTACCGACTGTGGTTCGGCCTTGGCCGAAGCCGAAGTAGAATATCAGGATAAGGTCTCGCCCGCGATTGATGTGCGCTTTAAGGTACTGGATGACAGCGTTGCGGATAAGTTTGATCATCCGGCTTGTCATGCCGGTCAGGGCCCGATTTCTGTGGTGATCTGGACCACCACTCCCTGGACTATTCCGGCAAACCGCGCCGTGGCACTCAACGCTGAGTTACAGTACTCGCTGGTACAGGTTGAGCAAGGTCCAAATGGCGCAGAACGCTTAATTCTGGCCACTGACCTGGTGAAAGACGTGATGGCGCGCGCGAATATCGAGCATTACCATGCGCTGGGTTTCTGTCAGGGCGCGGCGCTGGAGTTAGTGCAGCTGCAGCATCCGCTGTATGACTTTAGCGTGCCGGTGGTGTTAGGCGAACATGTTACAACGGATTCGGGTACCGGCTGTGTGCATACGGCACCGGGTCACGGTCAGGAAGACTTTGTGGTTGGCCAGAAATATGGCCTGGAAGTCGCTAACCCGGTTGGTGCCAATGGGGTTTATCTGCCGGATACGCCGCTGTTTGCCGGGCAGCATGTGTTTAAAGCCAATGACACCGTGGTTGAAGCACTGAAAGCGGCCGGTGCCTTATTGGTACACAAAGCCTATAAGCACAGTTATCCGCATTGCTGGCGCCATAAAACGCCCATTATCTTCCGTGCCACGCCGCAGTGGTTTATCAGCATGGAGCAGCAGGGCCTGCGCCAGACGTCATTAACGGAAATTGAGCAAACCCGCTGGATCCCGGATTGGGGTCAGCAGCGGATTGAAAATATGGTCGCCGGCCGGCCGGACTGGTGTATTTCACGCCAGCGCACCTGGGGCGTGCCGATTGCACTCTTTGTGCGCAAAGATAACAGTGCCTTGCATCCACGCACGGCTGAACTGATTGAGCAGGTGGCGCAGAAAGTTGAACAGGCGGGGATTCAGGCCTGGTTTGATCTGGATGCTGCTGAGCTGTTAGGCGCGGACGCCGCGGATTACATTAAGGTTACCGATACCCTGGATGTCTGGTTTGACTCTGGTGTAACCCATGCCGCAGTCGTAGATGCGCGGCCGGAATTCCATGGCGCCGAAATTGACCTGTATTTAGAAGGTTCGGATCAGCACCGTGGCTGGTTTATGTCGTCACTGATGACTGGCGTCAGCATTAAAGGCAAGGCGCCGTATAAACAGGTACTGACACATGGCTTTACCGTGGATGGTGAAGGCCGCAAGATGTCGAAATCGCTGGGCAATGTGGTGTCACCGCAGGATGTGATGAACAAACTGGGTGCTGATATTCTGCGCTTATGGGTGGCGACCAC
>MTET01004431.1_pt1 | contig 33247 bp, 28 predicted proteins | sample 1042671 | NCBI WGS metagenome assembly MTET01 (sample SAMN06185814, study PRJNA358809) | soil metagenome | isolation source: garden soil control | place: India | collected 2015-05-23
GATACCATGTTTTAAATCTTGTTTACTGCGGATGTGTTTCATAGTACGAGAACAAAAATACAAATTTCAAGCTTTTTTGAAAATTAATTTCGTTAAACGAAATTTAAAAATACACCATTACGTAATATCAAACACTTAGCTTATTTCATAGATCATAATCATTAGAACAGACTAAATAAGACTTGAAATAAATTCCAAAATAAGCATCATAAAAGGAATATAGTTTTGATGTGCGAAACAAGGAATTCAAAAATGAGTGTATCAACAGGGAATAATTTCGTAGAAGTCGACTTTTCTATTCAAAAAATAGCGATTGTAAAAATAAACCGACCTGAAGCAAAAAATGCACTGAATACAGAAGTTCGCAAACAACTAGCACAAGCTTTTACCGAATTAAGTTTTAACGATGAGATCAATGCGGTGGTACTCACAGGTGGTGAAGAGGTCTTTGCCGCAGGTGCAGATCTAAAAGAAATGGCAACCGCAACTTCAACAGAAATGTTATTGCGTCATACCGAACGTTATTGGAACGCGATTGCCCAGTGCCCTAAACCCGTGATTGCTGCCGTAAATGGTTATGCATTAGGGGGTGGCTGCGAACTTGCAATGCATGCTGACATTATTATTGCAGGTAAAGGCGCAACTTTTGGTCAACCAGAAATTAAAGTTGGTTTAATGCCTGGTGCTGGCGGTACACAACGTTTATTCCGTGCTGTGGGTAAATTCCATGCCATGCGCATGATTATGACAGGCGCCATGGTCAAAGCCGAAGAAGCTTATATCATCGGTCTTGTTTCACAAGTCACCGAAGATGACCAAACCATTCCAACTGCAATTCAAATGGCACAAAGCCTCGCAAAAATGCCTCCTATTGCCCTGCAACAAATTAAAGAAGTCGCGCTTATGAGCGAAGATGTTCCATTAAATGCAGGCTTAACGCTAGAACGAAAAGCATTCCAGTTACTGTTTTCGACCGAAGATAAAAATGAAGGTGTTCAAGCTTTTATCGAAAAGCGCAAGCCGTCGTATCAAGGTAAATAATTTAAAACCATAATAACAAAGGAATGAAAATGGCCAGAAAAGTATTGATTAGTGCAGGTGGTTCAGGGATTGGACGATGCATTGCCGAGGTATTTTTAAACAATCAGGATGAAGTTTTTGTTTGTGATATTAATGCTAAAAGCCTAGAACAATTTCAACAAGCTTATCCAAAGCTACATATATATACCTGTGATTTGGCTGATCATAAACAAATTGAACTTATGTTTAGTCAAGCCATTCAGAAACTTGGCGGTATTGATATTTTAGTCAATAACACAGGCATTTCAGGTCCGACCGTTGCAGCAGATGAGCTAAGTTTTGAAGATTGGAATACGGTCATTAATTTAAATCTGAATAGCACTTTTTTAATTACCCAGTTAGCCATTCCCTATTTAAAGAAAGCACAAGCAGGCGTGATTATTAATATGTCGTCTATTGCCGGCCGCTTAGGCTATCCATATCGATTAGCCTATTCCACTTCAAAATGGGGGCTGATCGGTTTTACCAAAACGCTTTCTATGGAACTCGGTGCAGATAATATTCGAGTTAACGCTATTCTTCCGGGTGCGGTAGATGGTGATCGAGTTCAACGTGTATTACAGGCCCGTGCCGATGTAGCGCATACCTCACTTGAAGAAGTGACTCAAAACGCATTGAAAAATCAGTCACTCAAATATTTTGTCAATCCAAAGCATATTGCAGATTTATGCTTATTTTTAGCGTCAGACAGTGGTCGCTCAATTTCAGGACAAATCTTACCCATTGATGGTGATAAACAATGCTTAAGCTAAATCACCCAACCCTATTTTTCCGTTTAATTTCAAATATAGATTAATCATCAGGATGATCGACATGACTTATGATATTAAAAGCATGGCTGTGATTGGTGTAGGTGTCATGGGCAGTGGTATTGCTCAAATTGCTGCGCAGTCAGGTCATACCACTTATTTATATGATGCCAAAGAAGGCGCCGCAGAACAGGCTAAAGAAAAACTGGCTGCTACATTTCAAAAGTTAGTTGACAAAAATAAAATTACATCTGAGCAAGCAGCAGCGGCAAATAACCATTTAATTGTTGCTCATCAAATTGAAGATTTAAAAAATTGCGACCTCATTGTAGAAGCAATTGTTGAACGTCTTGATATTAAACAAAGTTTGATGCAGCAGCTTGAAGATATTGTTTCGGATAATACTATTTTAGCCTCAAACACTTCTTCTCTTTCTATTACAGCCATTGCGGCAAATTGCAAGAAGCCTGAGCGTGTTGTGGGTTATCACTTTTTTAATCCCGTTCCACTCATGAAAGTGGTTGAAGTCATTCGTGGTTTAAAAACAGACCCACTTATTATTGATGCTTTAAACGATTTATCTCGTGCATTTGGTCACCGCCCTGTTGTAGCGAAGGACACCCCTGGATTTATTATTAATCACGCTGGTCGAGCTTATGGCACCGAAGCACTCAAAATTTTAAATGAAAACGTTTGCGATATCAGTGAAATTGATCGAATTTTACGTGACGGCGTTGGTTTTAGAATGGGTCCTTTTGAATTACTCGATTTAACTGGTCTTGATGTTTCTCATCCTGTGATGGAATCGATTTATCATCAATACTATGAAGAAGCCCGCTACAAGCCAAACCCGCTCACCAAACAAATGCTTGATGCCAAACAACTTGGACGTAAGGTTAATCAAGGTTTTTATAATTATGAAACCGGTTCAAAAACAGGTGAACAACCTGCTCAGTTTGTAGAGCGTTTAGCGCAATATCCAAAAGTTTGGATCGCTGCCGATTTTTTAGACGATAAGAAACAGCTCGAAGATTATTTAACTCAGCAAAATATTGCCCTAGACACCAATTCTGAACCACAAACAGATAGCTTATGTTTACTTGCTTGTTACGGTGAAGACACAACCCAAGCGGCGACCCGTCTAGGGGTTAACCCTGGACATGCTGTTGCTATAGACATGCTTTATGGCATTGCAAAGCATCGCACCTTGATGCCTTCACTCATTACTAAATCTGAATACCGACAAGCGGCTCACTCTATTTTCAATCTAGATGGAAATCTGGTCAGCATGATTAATGAAAGCATTGGCTTTGTTGCTCAGCGTGTTTTAGCGATGGTGATTAATCTAGGCTGTGATATTGCGCAGCAAAATGTTGCCACGGTAGATGACATTAATGCCGCAGTGCGCCTTGGCTTAGGCTATCCATTTGGACCAATTGAATGGGGCGATCAAGTCGGCAGCCAAAAAATCTTACTCATTCTGAACCGTATCACAGCACTTACGCATGACCCACGTTACCGCCCTAGCCCGTGGTTACAGCGTCGTGTCGCACTTCATTTACCTCTTACTTTTACTCACAAGTCTTGAAAAGGAATTTCTCAATGTTAAACGCATATATCTATGATGGTTTACGTAGTCCATTTGGCCGTCATGCGGGTGAACTTGCCTCTATTCGCCCTGATGATTTAGCAGCAACCGTTATTCAAAAATTACTTGAAAAAACAGGTGTACCAGGCGCGGATATTGAAGATGTGATTTTAGGCGATACCAACCAAGCGGGTGAAGATAGTCGTAATGTGGCACGAAATGCACTATTACTTGCGGGTTTACCTGTTACTGTACCGGGCCAGACAGTAAACCGCCTATGTGCAAGTGGTTTAGGTGCGGTGATTGACTCGGCACGTGCCATTACTTGTGGTGAAGGTGAACTGTATATTGCAGGTGGTGTAGAAAGTATGTCACGTGCTCCTTTTGTAATGGGTAAAGCAGAAAGTGCTTATAGCCGTGATGCAAAAATTTATGACACCACAATTGGTTCTCGTTTTCCAAATAAAAAAATTATTGCTCAGTACGGCGGACATTCAATGCCTGAAACGGGTGATAACGTTGCAGCCGACTTTGGTATTAGCCGTGAACAAGCTGATTTATTTGCAGCTCAATCACAAGCCAAATATCAAAAAGCCAAAGAAGAAGGTTTCTTTGCCGATGAAATTACGCCAATTGAGGTCTTCCAAGGCAAAAAATTACCTCCTAAACTCGTTTCTGAAGATGAACACCCTCGCCCAAGTTCAACTGTTGAAGCACTCACAAAGTTAAAACCACTCTTTGAAGGTGGCGTGGTCACTGCTGGTAATGCCTCAGGTATTAATGATGGTGCAGCAGCACTTTTGATTGGTTCTGAAGCGGCAGGTCAAAAATATGGCTTAAAACCAATGGCTAAAATTTTGTCAGCAGCAGCTGCGGGTATTGAGCCACGCATTATGGGTGCAGGTCCGATCGAAGCCATTAAAAAAGCTGTTGCGCGTGCTGGCCTTACTTTAGATGACATGGACATTATCGAAATTAATGAAGCCTTTGCTTCACAAGTTTTATCTTGTTTAAAAGGTTTAAATGTTGATTTTAATGACCCGCGTGTGAACCCGAACGGTGGTGCGATTGCTGTTGGTCATCCACTTGGTGCATCTGGTGCTCGTCTTAGCTTAACAGTAGCGCGCGAGTTAATTCGCCGTAAGAAGAAATATGCCGTGGTGAGCCTATGTATTGGTGTAGGTCAAGGTCTTGCGATGGTGATTGAAAACGTTTCATAACCATTGAACCAGATATCCATTCATCACAACAGCGCAGTGATGAATGGATTTATTTTGCAGAGCGAAATATAATGGCAAAACTATTGCTTTAATTATATTTGAGGATCGAATGTCTCAAAACACGGAAACTGAAAAACCAATAAATTTTGATGAGATACGTTTGGATCCTATTTCGCATATACATCGGGAAAATAACCCGCAATTTATTGCTTCTTTAGCACGCGGTTTAGAACTTTTAAGATGCTTTTCTGCAAACAATCAGGTGCTTGGTAACCAAGAATTAGCAAAAATGACAGGTTTACCTAAACCGACCATTGCACGTATTACCAATACCCTTGTGTCATTAGGTTATTTAAAACAATTGCCTAACTCGACCAAATACACACTAGATATTGGTGTCTTATCTTTAGGATATGCAGCATTATCTAACATCTCGATTCGTAATATTGCTCATCAATATATGGAAGAGATGAGCCAGTATGTTCAAGCGCCTGTGGCGATGGCAACGCGTGACCGCTTAAATATGGTGTATATCGATGTTGTGCAAATTGAAACTGCATTGAATATGCGCCGTCCAATTGGTTCTACTTTACCACTGCATAGCAGTTCTATGGGACGAGCATGCTTGGCTGCGACCCCTGAACGTGAACGCAACTTTCTACTTGATGCACTAAAACAAAAGAACCCCGAAAACTGGCCAGCCATAAAACGCTCTTTAGAACGAGCTTTCCGTGATTATCAAGATTATGGATATTGTTTGTCTTTAGGTGAGTGGCATAAAGAAGTGAACTCAGTGGCTGTACCTTTGGTCAGCTCCAAACATGGCCTTTATGTTTTTAACTGTGGTGCGCCAAGTTTTCATTTAAATCCCGAAAAACTTGAAGGTGAAATTGGACCACGTTTAATCCACATGGTGCACAATATTCAAGATGCCTTGAATGAAACGCACTAATAACCGTACTTAAAAGAGTCATGGTTGTGTTGATTAAAGTTCCACTTTCATTATGACGATAGGCATGATGAAAAACGCACTCTATACCCCAACCATTATTTTAATGGCAATTGCCGCAGGCATTTGTACAGGTGGAAATTATTTTAGTCAGCCACTTATTCACTCAATTAGTGTAAATCTAAATTTAACTGAAACAACTACAGCGTGGGTGCCAACTCTAGCCCAAATCACCTACGCATGTGGCTTACTCTTTTTAATGCCATTAGGGGACATAATAGAAAAGCGCAAGCTGCTATTTATCTTTATGTTATTGGCTTCAAGTGGATTAATTATTAGCGGTTTTTCGCACAATATTTATCTTTTACTGCTTGGCACTATCATTACTGGTTTATTTTCCAGCGCAGCTCAACTTTTGTTACCACTTGCTGCAAGTCTGGTTCCAATTCAACAAAGCGGCCGTGTCGTAGGCTTTTTACTGAGTGGACTGATGATGGGGGTTTTACTCGCCCGCTCCCTTTCTGGACTGATGTCTACGCTTTTCGCTTGGAATATTATTTATCTGGTCAGTGGTTTTCTATTACTTGTTATTGCCTTTATTTTGCATCGTAATATCGGGTTATTTCCACCAACCAAATCTGAAAACTATGTAAAAACTATTCGCTCTTTACCGCAGACTTTTATTCAAAATTGGCGGTTAAGAACCAGAACTTATATTGGTGGTTTTACATTTGCTTGTGTAAGTTTAACCTTTACCACCATGTCGTTGCTTCTGGCTCCAGCACCTTATTTTTTTAGTGACTTTACCATTGGGCTTTTCAGTTTTGTTGGCGTGTTAGGAACGTTCGTTGCCAATTTTTCAGGTAAATTTATTGACCAAGGCTATATCCATAAAATTTCGATTTATTGCGGCATCGGGCTTATTTTAAGTTGGATACTTTTTTCACTTTTACCCTACCATTTCGCTTTTTACATTATTGCCTTACTCATTCTCTACGCTTCTCTTTCTGCTGTGCATGTCACCAATCAAAGTATTGTATTTAAACTTAATCAAGAATTACGCTCACGGTTTAACGCGATTTATATGACAGGTTACTTTGCGGGTGGAGCTTTAGGTACAACAGCAGGAAGTTATGCTTGGAAACACTTTGGATGGTTTGGTGTCTGCATTTTAGGCTTAATTTTTGCCGTGCTATGTCTCTATTATTGTGTGAGTGATGCAAAAAATCAGCACAATTAAAACTTGTGCTGATGTATATAAATTAGGCTAATAATGAGTTATAGAAGCTAGGATAACTCTATAAAAGTCCTAATAATCGGCCACGAATAATATCTTCTGCCTCTTTGATATTGCAACTAATAAACTTAATATTCATTTTTTAAAACGAGTAAAGTTTTTCTTATTTTAATATTTATAACCAACAAAAAATAATAATAAATTGCTTAGACTAATTATTTAACATACCATTAACAATATTAAACTTTTAATAATTAAGTGTATGTTCAACAAAAAAGAAATATTTTTCTTACCAATCAAAATAGATAATGAAAAAGTCTATGCTGGTTTTTGGAAACGTCTTAGTGCTGGCATTATTGATATGCTAGTGATGATTCCTTTTATGGTAATAACTCATTTTACTCAAAGTATATCTATAATCAGCTCAATGATAACTTTAGTTATTATGGCAGTACTGGGTATCATTTATACAATTTTCTTTCACTATCATTTTGGTGCAACGATAGGAAAAATGGTCGTTGGTATAAAAATCACACGTCCTGATGGTAGTAAAATCAGTCTTACACAAGCTGTATTAAGATCCTCAATTGATATTGGCTTTTGTCTTGTTATGGTTATATCCCAATTAATCGCATTAAACTATGCAGATCCTGAAATATATCTAAATGCAGGGCCAATTGATCGAGCAAAATATATTCTACTTTTATATCCAGCTTGGTATAGTACTGTTCGCTCAGCGAGTGAATTATGGACTTGGAGTGAGTTTATCGTTTTACTTTTTAATAAGAGGAAAAGAGCTATTCATGACTTTATTGCAGGAACTATTGTAATTAAAAAACAATATTCAAAACACTAATATAATTAACAAGCCTAATTAGTAGCCCAATTTTAGTCTAGTATCAATGATTAAATTTGGGCTAAAAAATTTTTAAGATAGAATCTCTGTCAAATATTAAGCTTAAATAGATAATAATCCACTTTATAAAACCCCTAATAACCGACCGCGAATAATATCTTCTGCCTCTTTGACAATCCGGCTAACTAGTTCATCGCATGTTGGAATATCATGAATCAAGCTTGCTACCAACCCACATGACCATGCTCCTGCATTTACATCGCCATCAATCATGACTTTTGGATAAACCCCAGCAACTTCTTCAATAATATCTTCAAACTTAATGTTATCGCCGAGTGCTTTTTCTTTTGCCACGATTTTTTCTACGGCCGCATTATTCATGACACGTTCTGTATTACGCAAAGCACGCATAATTAAACGCGTATCTCTTTCGGTTGCATTCAAAATCGCCTGTTTCACATTTTCATGTACGGGAGCTTCCTGAGTCGCAATAAAGCGCGTTCCCATATTAATTCCATCGGCTCCCATCGCTAAAGCAGCCGCGAGTGAGCGTCCATCTGCCATACCACCCGAGGCAACAAACGGGATGTCTAATGCATCGGCTGCTAAGGGCAATAAAATCATATTTGGCACGTCATCCTCACCAGGATGCCCACCACACTCGAAACCATCTACAGAAACTGCATCGCACCCAATTTGCTGAGCTTTTAAGCTATGTCGAACCGAAGTACATTTGTGAATTACTTTAATACCAGCAGCCTTTAAATATGGCATCACCTGTTCAGGATTACGCCCTGCTGTTTCTACAATCTTTACGCCACCTTTAATAATTGCCTCTACAAAACCCGGATAATCAGGAGTATTTACTGTAGGCAAAAAGGTTAAATTTACCCCAAAAGGCTTATCGGTCATTTCTCGGCAACGTGCAATTTCTTTTGCCAGATTTTCAGGTGTACGCTGAGTCAGGCCAGTGATAATACCTAACCCGCCCGCGTTCGAAACCGCAGCCGCAAGCTCTGCAAAACCAACATAATGCATACCGCCTTGAATAATTGGATGCTCAATTTCAAATAATTCTGTAATTTTGGTCTTCATATTCTTTCCACTCACTGTTCTATAGCCAGCCTCTTATTTCCTTAGCAGGGCTAGATGCTTATTTACGCATAAATCCTATCAACATTTAAAGTAATTTAAGTTAAAAATTTCACAATACAAAATTTTATACCATAATATAAAACAAAATAATTGATAACGGAATTATTTTTCGATAGCATCAGTTTAAATTTTAGACGGAAAATTATTTAAAGGAATGAACGATGCAGCAGAACAACAAAACCCAAAGCGAGCTTAAAACAGGCACAATTCATAAGTATTTTGATAGAAATATACTAACGCTCACCATGAGTAATGCCACTAAAAAGAATGCAATTAATTATGAAATGTATGCAGCTTTAAGTCAGGCATTAGATCAAGCTGCAACCAATCAAGACATTCATGTGGTTGTGCTTACTGGTGAAGACTCCGCATTTACCAGCGGCAATGATGTAAACGCATTTGAAAAACGAGATACCACCAGTTCCGAACCACCCGCTTCGATTGTTTTCTTAAAAAGCTTAGCAACGTTTCCAAAACCGATTATTGCTAAAGTAAATGGTGTGGCAATTGGCATTGGCAGCACTATGCTTCTACATTGCGACCTTGTGTATGCAAGCCAAAACTCTATTTTTCAGTTCCCCTTTGTGAATTTGGGGCTTGTACCTGAAGCGGGTTCAAGTTACATCTTGCCAAGATTATTGGGCTTTGCTCGAGCTTCGGAAATTATTTTACTCGGTGAAAAGTTTTCGGCGGAACAAGCAAAAAATTATGGTCTGGTAAATGAAATATTTGAAGCCAATGAGCTGGATCAAGTGGTTGAAGATGTGGTAATTAAACTTGCTCACAAACCAAGCCAAGCCTTACAGCTCAGTAAAAAGTTACTAAGAGATATGCCAATTGATGATCTACTCAATCGTATTGACCATGAGTCGACTATTTTCTCGCATTGTTTACAAGGTTCCGAGTTTAAAGAAGCATTAAGTGCTTTCAAAGAAAAACGGAAACCGAACTTTCACAACCAAACAGCCTAAAGCTTACCCATTAAAAAGCCAGCCTTAAAAAAACAAAGCTGGCTCTTATAAATGAATCAAATAGGTTTAGCTAATCTCGGTACGAATATTATTCACCATATGTAAAAGACGTGGTGCAATATCTTCTTCGAGTTTTTCACGGTTCATAATAAAGCTTGGACCACCACAGTTAAATACCAGCAAACCATGTTGTTCATGAATGAGTGGAACCGCAACCGAGTTAACGTCTTTATGCCATTCGCCAATTGAAAAACAGTATCCAAAATCTTGGTAGTCTTTAAAGGCTTTGTCTAGATCACGGTTAATTTTAATCCAGTCTTCTTTATGCTTGTTACGAATGGCATTAAGTAAGAACTCTCTTTCATCTTCAGGCATTGCAGCTAAACATGCACGCCCCATTGAACTTAAATGAATCGGTAAATACGTTCCGACTTGACGGCGCATGGTCATATTGCCTTTGCCTTGCACCACGTCAAGATAAATCATATTCAGACGATCGCGTGTTGCCATGGCTACAGCAGCACCAGCATAGTCTGCCAAATTTTTCATATATGGATGAGCAATAGAGCGAATCGATACGTTAGACAGCATCGAATAACCAAACGCAAGAACTCCTACTGAAAGCTGAAATTTGCTTGAGTTAGGTACTTGTTTGATATAGCCCAAACGCGACAAGGTATGTGTGAGGCGAGTAATGGTTGGTTTTGGCAAACCTGTCATCTGCGCAAGCTCTTGATTGCCCAAATGCTGATGTTTAGGCGTAAAACAACGTAATAGCTCTAAACCACGTGCTAATGCAGTAATAAATTGGCGATCATTTTCATCCTGCATATCTTCAATCGGATGTAATAATTCATGCCTTAAAGGCGCTAATAATTTTTCTGTCTGTTCTGCATCAACTGCATCGTTCATTGTCATACCAATCCACATTTTGTTTCGCACTGCGAAAATTATAATCTATTTTTTCAATAAATAGCAAAAGAGCAAACATCCTAGTCTGCATTTTAAAGATAACTTCATTTAACTTATTAAAGCGAAAGATTAAATATTTTATTTTCTGATTTTAAATATAATTTTAACCTTCCGCTTTTAAGCCACCTACCCAATTACGCCCTTTTCTTTGAGCTCAGCTAGTTTTTCCGAAGAAACCACTCTTCCCAAAACGGCCTGCGTATGTTCACCCAGCAGCGGCGGTGCTGTTTTGTATTCAACGGGTGTTCTCGAAAGTTTGATTGGTGACCCAATTACCTTCAGTTTTTTACGTTGAGGATGATTCATCTCAACCAGCATTTCTCGGGCAATTACTTGCGGTTCTTGAAAAGCTTGTTCCAAGTTATTAATCACACCTACGGGAACTTTAGCCGCATAGATTGCATCTACCCATTCATCTGCTGTTTTTGTTAAAAAGTGAGTTTGTAAAATTCCGATAATTTCATCACGATGCTTAATGCGGTCTGCATTTCGGGCAAAACGCGGATCATTTGGTAAATCGGGTAAACCAATACTACGACAGAGTTGAATAAACTGAGTGTCATTTCCACATGCAATAATAAAATCACGGTCAGAAGCTTTGAACACTTGATAAGGCACAATATTGGCGTGTGCATTGCCATAACGTTTAGGGATATTACCCGATGAAAGATAGTTCATTCCCTGATTTGCCATTGTGGCAATTTGAACATCAAGCAAAGCCATATCAATGTATTGGCCTAAACCCGTCACATGGCGGTTGAGTAAAGCAGCCTGTATGGCAATCGTAGAATAAAGACCCGTGGCTAAATCGGAAAATGCGACCCCTACTTTTTGTGGTCCACCACCAGGCAAATCATCACGCTCACCTGTGACCGACATGAGCCCGCCCATGCCCTGAATAATAAAGTCATAACCAGGTTCCTCTGCTCTTGGGCCAGTTTGACCAAAACCTGTAATCGAGCAATACACCAGTTTAGGGTTAATCGCAGATAAAGACTCGTAGTCTAAACCGTATTTTTTCAAAGAACCTGCTTTGTAGTTTTCAATCACAACATCGGTGTCTTGAATAAGAGCTTTAATCAATTCTTGACCATCAGAGCTAGCAATGTCGATAGCAACAGATAGTTTATTGCGGTTGGTAGACTGATAATATGCAGCTTCTTGAGTGTCTTGGCCTGAGTCATCTTTCATCCAAGGCGGCCCCCAAGAACGGGTATCGTCACCGACTTTTGGTCGTTCAATCTTGATGACTTCTGCGCCTAAATCGGCAAGAATCTGTCCACACCAAGGCCCAGCCAACACCCGACTTAAGTCAAGCACCCGAATTCCATTTAAAGCACCCATCTTCATCCCACTATATTTTGTGACTCATTTCCTATAGGAAAACTTATCCATTTAAAATTTCGCATAGCGATATATATTTTTAATATACACAGCTCTTTTTAAAAATCAAACTTTAATTTTCTACTAAAAATAATGATTTTTCATAAGAAAATATAGCTTAAATAAATCAACAAATTAGCCAAACATAAATCAATAACAAAGTATCGCATTGCGAAATTAATTTTCAAAATATATTGTTTTGCGTTCATCCTTTGATTACTATCGCTTCAAATATTGGTGATTTTACGAACATCACATTGATGTTTTCTGCATGTAGTAAAAGGACGAGACTATGATTCGAGATCAGGAAACCTTAAATCAACTTGTTGATATGATTCGACAATTTGTTGAAGGTGTATTAATTCCTCATGAGAATGAAGTCGCTGAAACGGATGAAATTCCTCAAGATATCGTTGAGCAAATGAAAGCTCTCGGTTTATTTGGTTTAACCATTCCAGAAGAATACGAAGGTCTTGGCCTAACAATGGAAGAAGAGGTCTATGTCGCTTTTGAATTAGGTCGTACCTCTCCTGCTTTTCGCTCTCTCATTGGAACCAATAATGGCATTGGCTCAAGTGGCCTGATTATTGATGGGACCGAAGCACAAAAATCATTTTTCTTGCCACGTTTAGCACGTGGTGAAGTGATCAGTTCTTTTTGCTTAACCGAACCAGATGCAGGTTCTGATGCTGCCTCTTTAAAAACCACCGCTGTAAAAGACGGTGACTTTTACATTTTAAATGGTACTAAACGCTTTATTACCAATGCTCCTCACGCTGGTGTATTTACAGTCATGGCACGTACAAACCCTGATATTAAAGGCGCTGGTGGCATTTCTGCTTTTATTGTCGATAGCCAAACTCCGGGCATTTTTCTTGGCAAACGCGATAAAAAAATGGGGCAAAAAGGCGCACATACCTGTGATGTGATTTTTGAAAATTGTCGTATTCCTGCTTCGGCACTCATTGGTGGTGTTGAAGGTGTTGGTTTTAAAACTGCTATGAAAGTACTCGATAAAGGCCGTTTGCATATTGCGGCTTTGAGTGTCGGCGCAGCAACAAGAATGTTAGATGATTCTTTAAATTACGCTATCGAACGCAAGCAATTTGGACAACCGATTGCCGAATTCCAACTCATTCAAGCCATGCTTGCTGACTCAAAAGCTGAAATTTATGCAGCTAAATGTATGGTCTTAGACGCTGCACGCCTACGCGATGCAGGTCAAAACGTTAGCACCGAAGCCTCATGCGCAAAAATGTTTGCAACCGAAATGTGTGGCCGCGTTGCTGATCGCTGCGTACAAATTCATGGCGGTGCGGGTTACATCAGTGAATACGCCATTGAACGTTTTTATCGAGATGTTCGTTTGTTCCGTCTCTATGAAGGGACCACTCAAATTCAACAAATGATTATTGCCCGAAACATGATTCGCGCTGCGTCTTAATCAAATTTTAAGCACTTTAAAACGACTTGAAGTGCTTTTTATCAAATGTAGGTAATGGATTATGGCTACAAATTACAAAGAAGGTCTTTCTCGTATACAGCCTCATACGTGGAAAATAGCTTTTATTTTTGCTTTTCTAGCACTGTTGGTAGATGGTGCAGATTTGATGATGTTGTCTTATAGCTTAAATAGTATTAAGGCAGATTTCGGATTAAGTTCAGTACAAGCAGGTATGCTTGGCAGTTTCACATTGGCAGGTATGGCTGTTGGTGGGATTTTTGGGGGATGGGCGTGCGATAAATTTGGTCGTGTGCGCATTGTTGTTATTTCTATTTTAACTTTCTCGCTCCTCACCTGTGGCTTAGGTTTCACTCAAAGCTTTCTTCAGTTTGGTATTTTAAGATTTTTTGCATCACTGGGTTTGGGTTCACTTTATATCGCCTGTAATACCCTTATGGCCGAATATGTTCCAACCCGTTATCGCACCACAGTACTGGGCACTTTACAAGCAGGTTGGACGGTTGGCTATATTGTTGCGACTTTGCTTGCAGGCTGGATTATTCCCGATCATGGCTGGCGCATGTTGTTTTATGTGGCGATTATTCCTGTTGTTATTGCTTTCCTCATGCATATTTTGGTACCCGAACCAGAAGCATGGCAAAAGTCTCGACTACAACAACCAGTTGTGGCTCAAAATGCTCAAAAAACTTCGGCATTTAAGCTTATTTTCCAAGATAAACGAAACCGCAATATGTTTATCTTATGGGCTTTAACCGCAGGCTTTTTACAGTTTGGCTACTATGGTGTAAATAACTGGATGCCGTCATACCTTGAAAGTGAACTCGGTATGAAATTTAAGGAAATGACCGCTTATATGGTAGGTACATATACCGCCATGATTTTAGGTAAAGTCCTTTCGGGCATGATGGCAGATAAATTAGGACGTCGTTTTACCTATGCTTTTGGTGCAATCGGTACTGCTATTTTCCTACCTTTAATTGTTTTTTATAACTCACCAAGCAACATTCTATATTTACTGGTCACTTTTGGTTTCCTCTACGGCATCCCTTATGGCGTAAATGCAACCTACATGACCGAAAGTTTTGCAACAGCAATCCGCGGTACAGCCATTGGTGGTGCTTATAACGTTGGACGTTTAGGTGCTGCTTTGGCTCCTGCAACGATTGGTTTCTTAGCCTCTGGCGGCTCAATTGGTTTAGGTTTTGTCGTGATGGGTGCTGCCTACCTGATTTGTGGCGTGATACCAGCCCTGTTTATTAAAGAAAAATTATATGACCCACAAAAGTCATAAAAAGATCTATCAGATAGGTCTCAGGCCTATAGGATTGATGGGGCTAACGATCTAAACATTAGTTTTAAATCATTAGCCGGAAATAAGGAATTTACTCCTCAAAGTTACTCCTTATTTCCACATATGTAGAGTTTATTTACTCTTCATTTTAATTTTTTAGGTAAGCTTAGCTCCCAAGGGAGCTAAGCTTAAAAATATATTGGCCTAAACTATCTTTAAGGGCGTTCACCCTGTCCCAAACGGCGTTCAATATCATCGAGTACATTTGGCAAATCAGCCACACTATCAATCACATAGTGAGCGCCCGACGCATTCATTTTTTGGTATGCCTTATCTTTTAGAACAATCTGTTCATCAGCCGATAATGCACTCCACTCTTCATAGCTTAAACCGACTTCATTACCACTAATCGCAAGTCCTACTGTCCAGCATCCCGCATTTAAACCTTCATCAATACCCACCACGGTATCATCTACTTTTACAACAGTTTTGATATCAGATACATCGAGTTGAATTAAGTTCTTCCATAGCATTTCAGGATATGGCCGGCCATATTTCACGTCACTTGCCGTAACGATACAGTCCGGTCGATAGCCCTGATCGGCAGCATCTTTGACCAAACGACCAATCATCATGGATGCATAGCCTGTGTTACTCCCAATTTTTGCACCACGCTTTTTAATATTTTCAAACGTTTCCAATGCGCCCGGAATTAAAGCAGAACATGTTGGAATAGAATTTAACTGATAGGGAATAAAGTCTTTATATAAACGGTCAATATCTGCTTCAGTTGCAGGCTTCCCATAGACTTCCTGCCATGCAGCTGCGACACGCGGCATTTTTAAAACGGCAGCAATATGGTCACGTTTTTCTAAACCCATTGGCGCACGCGCTTCTTCAACCGTAATTTCAATTTTATTGTCTTTAAATAAAGCCATAAAAGCCAAAATTGGTGCACGTGAGCCAAAATCTACTGTTGTGCCAGCCCAGTCAAAAACTACAGCCTGAATTTGTGTATTGTTGGTTGTCATGATGTATTCCCTTTAATTTAATAAAAATTATGCCGTTACAGCTTGATTTAGATAGCTTTTGCAATAACTCGCAATTGCAGCAAGAAGCCCTTCAATGTCATGAATATAAACTTCGCCAATATTGCCAATACGGAAGCAGTTAAGGTCAGTGACTTTGCCCGGATAAATTACATAACCTGATTTTTTTAGCGTTTCATAAAAAGACTGAAAACTAAATGACTTGGCTGTCGGGTACAGAAAAGTGGTAATGATGGGTGATTGGGGTGCTTTATTGCCTAATACCAATTCAAAGCCTAGTTGTTGCATACCTTTAGATAAGGTTTGTTGGTTTTGTAAATAACGTTGATAACGTGCAGCAACACCGCCTTCTGCCTCAAGCTCAAGTAATGCTTGATAAAAAGCACGTACCACATGGGTTGGCGAAGTAAAACGCCATTTACCGTTATGCTGCTCCATCGTATTCCACTGGTCATACAAATCAAGGCTGACTGAACGAGCTAAACCTTTACATGCTTCTAGGCAATCACGCTTTGCCAAAATAAAACCAAAGCCCGGAACACCTTGAATACATTTATTTGCACTTGAAATCAGAAAATCAATTTCAAGCTCAGCGATATCCATGGGCACACCACCAAATGAGCTCATGGCATCCACAATCCAGATTTTTCCTGCCGATTTAACTAAACGGCCTATCTCTTGAATCGGATTTAAAATACCTGTGGTGGTTTCACAGTGCACACAAGCAACATGGCTAATGGTTTTATCTTCTAAAACACGCTCAATCTCTTGTAGATCTGGTGTTTGAGTTTCTAAATAGTTCAGTTCTACAACTTCAATATTTAAGCAACGCGCCATTTGCAACATACGTGCACCATATGCGCCGTTATTAATAATTAAGATTTTGCCATCACGCGGAATAGTTGAACCAAGCACAGACTCCACTGCAAAACTACCACTGCCTTGCATTAACACAGCCGTATATTTTTCAGGTTGGTTGGTTGCCAAGTTGACTAGACGGGAACGGATATCTTGTACAAGCGAATTATATTCTTGGTCCCAAGTACACCAGTCTTTTTGCATGGCACGGCGTACTGTTGCCGATGTTGATAATGGTCCTGGAGTAAGAAGCAAATATTTGTTCTCTAAATCCATATCGAGTTGGGGTTGCATATTCATAATGTTACTCATTTCTTTTGCGTTCATTTCAATATACATCAATCTGGTTTAAACCAGATGACAAACTAGTAAATATTTTGTTCTAATACTTTTTTCATAAATCCGGCCCCTGTGGTCATGCCTTTGCCAGCAATCGCACTCACCAGAAAGATATTTTTTTCGGCTTCAGTGACACAGGCCAACTCATGTTCATGAGTCAGGTAATAACCATTCCAACGTTTTTGAATTGGAGGTAAAGTCAGCCCTAATTTTTCATGGCAGTAAGCTTGAATAAACTCATTAATCTCTTCACGCTGCTCGAACTGAGGCGCTTCATTAATCGGATGGTATTCGTGACTATCGCCCACGATCAGTTCACCAAATTCGTTTTGTTTAATCAGAATGTGAATACCGAATTCTTTAATGAAACCTTGTTGTGTCGCTTTAACTAGCTCAGCATGACTTGGGCAAATTTCAAAAGCCGGATAACGTGAAATAGATAAGCCTGAATAAAGAGAAGCATTTAATTTTTGTAGAAATGGTTGAGTCAGTGCCATTTGTAAGCCACAACGTTTCAGATTTAAACTTTGTAAGAGATCTGGATATAAAACATCGATGATTTCACCGTGGCAGATCAAAACTTTATTTGCCCGATATGCCTCGCCACTTGCCAAGCGAACCTGACAAATTTCATGTTGATATTGGGTTTGAACGACACAAGCATTGGTATAAATCTTTACGCCTTTTCTTTCGGCATATGCCAATAGCCGCTGCCCAACCACATGCGGTTCGACCGAATAATCTTCTGCAAAAACCAAGCCGCCTTGAAACTGCTGCTCGGGGTTTAAATAAGAAAATTGGGTGACCAGTTCCTCATGCTTTAGCAAATGAACTGGAAGTTGATAGTTATTTGCACGCTCGGCAAACTCATTTAAAACCTGCCATTCAAGTGCAGTGTTTGCGAGATAAACACCTTGCCGTTGAGCAAAAGAAATATCGGTTTCAGCTTGAATACGCTGATAAAAAGAACGCGTTTCAAGCGCGTACTTTCGCCACTGTTGCTCTGGATGGGTTAATGTCGAAGTTCCGACCATGCCAAAATTACGACGAGTTGCCCCCACAGGCTTGGCATTTTTCTCGAATATACAAACTTTTAAGCCTTTTTCTTGCGCTTGTATGGCAGCGGATAAACCTAAAATACCAGCACCGACAATAATTAAATCAAACTGTGCGTTATTCATAGGACTTCCAATTCGCGAAATTTAGGATGAATAAACCCTTGCCTTGTTGAACAAAGCATTTCATTTCAATCGGTTAAATAAAAATTGTGTTTAGCTAAAACTTAGTGAGCGCTTTCACGCCATTGCTGACTTCTTGCCATAATTTTTCGGGTAAATAACCAATGAATGAGTTTTACAACACATGAGGTCGTCAAAATTAAAATGCTCATAGCAACAGCAGCAACAGTGTCTCCTGCATCATCCATATTTAAAACCGCCACCGCAGCTAAACTGGTGTCGGGTGAATAGAGGAAAATGGCAGCTGACACAGTGGTCATCGCATTAACAAAAACATAGACCGACACATCGCATAGCGCTGGAAAGCACATTGGCAAATACACCTTCCAAAAAGTTTTCCACTTTGATGTTCCTAGTGTTTGTGCTGCCTGATCGAGCTGTAGCGGAATCTGTTTAATGGCATTGGTTAAAGTCAGGTGTGGGACGGTGTAATAATGCACGATGGTTGAAATCACCAAAATGGTCATAGTTCCATACAGCACATTTAACGGATTACTTTGCTGGTTAAAAAACAAAATATAAGCAATACCTAGCACCAACCCCGGCACAGCAAGGGGTAATAAAACTAAAGCCTGTACATAATCTTTAATGAATGGATGTGCCTTAAAACGTTCGGTTAATAACGCCACCATAAAAATCAGTGCTGTTCCAAAAACCGTACTAAAGAGTGCCATGCGAACCGAGTTAAAGTACGCTGCCCAACCGCCGCCATCGACATATTCAAAACTGTAATGTGCTAAGGTCAAAGACAAATCATAAGGCCAAGACTGAATGAATGAAGCCAGCACTGCCGTAAAGATAATCAGTAAAATCGCACCTGAAACTAAACCACAAAATAAGCTCAGAACGACTTCAAGCTTTTTATTCGATGCTGAAACATAAGGTTTAGCCTGAAAAGCTTGAAAACGTGCATGACGTTTGCTTTGAATACGATCGAAAATAAAGACGAACACTGCTGGTAGCAATAACAAGATGGAAATTACCGCACCCATGCTCATGTTTTGCTGACCAATAATCTGTTTATAGACATCAAGCGCCATCATGTTAAATGAACCGCCAATGACTTTGGGAATACCAAAATCGGTCAGTACATAAATAAACGCCACTAAACTTGCGCTGATGAGTCCATACCGAATTGCAGGTAGTGTGACATGGTAATGCGTCTTCCAGATATTTTTACCTAGCGACAAAGAGGCTTCAATTAAACGCTGATCGACACTGCGAAAAGACACCATCATCAACATCAAAATTGCCGGAAATAGCCAAAAGCAGTAACTGATTAAAATACCGATTGGGCCATAAATTTGTATATCGCCCAGCAAAGGTTTGAACACACCTTGCTTACCAAATAAATAAACCAATGCCAAAGAAGGCAAAAGTGACGGCGCTAAAATGGGTAAAAAAGCGACTACTTTAAAGAAGCCTTTGCCTTTAATATTCACATTGGTGAGTGCAAAAGCATAAATACTGGCAAGAAATACTGTAATGACAGTAGCAGCACAAGCAACCCACACCGAGTTAAATACAGAGCTGAGTAAAGCTGGGCTTGCAAAATAATGATAAAAATTTTCAAGACCAACAAAATTTTGATTTTCATCAAAAAATGCAGTTTCAAATAACATGATTAAAGGAGCAATAATCGCTAAAGTCAAAGCGATTGCGACCATAACCAAAGCAATATTTGATCTTAATGAATATTCAGTTTTTCGACGCGGCTGTGTTTTTAAAACCGCTGAAGCAGCTTCATTTAACATAGTGCGTATCCTTGTTCGTCAAAGACATGAATGAGCTGATTAGGCACTTTTATAAACATGAGTTCTTGCAAAGATTTGAACTTGGTATTTTCAATTTCAATTTGCAACAGGTGTTTTGCCTGCTCAATTCCATCGATATAAATAGCGCAAAACAAACGACGCTTGGCGCCCAAAAATTCAGTGCTTAATACTTTAACTGGCAAATACAACGACTCTTTATCACTACCAAAATCATCAACCAACTCGACAGCTTCGGGTCTAAAACCAATGCTGTAGTTTTGCCCAGCTTTAAGTTTTTGTTGCTCTAAATTTAGAGGAATAAAACCCAAAACCTCGAGCTGATTGGCGACTGAACAAGTGGCAGTTAAAAAGTTCATGGTGCCAATAAACTTGGCAACGAATTGGGTTTGTGGCTTGTAGTAAATATTGTGCGGTGTATCAATTTGCTCAATAACGCCATGATTCATCACTACCACACGGTCAGAAATGCTTAATGCTTCTTCTTGATCGTGTGTGACCATAATAGTGGGCAAATTAAGCTGCGATTGAATCGAACGGATCTTTTGTCTTAGGTTTAGACGTACCTGAGCATCGAGTGCGGACAATGGTTCATCCAGCAGTAAAATATCTGGATTCGGCGCAATTGCTCGAGCAAGCGCAACACGTTGCTGCTGCCCACCCGACAATTGATTTGGATATTTTTTAGCAATATCGGGTAATTCAATCAGTTCTAATAACTGTTGAACCCGTTGGCTACGCTGTGCCTTATCCCACTTTTTTTTATCTAAGCCGAAAGCAATATTTTCTTCAACGCTTAAGTTTGGAAATAATGCATAGTTCTGAAACACAATGCCACAGTGACGCTTCTCAGCACTCAACAACGTAATGTCTGCGCCCTTTTTTATAACCTTTCCATAATCAGGTTTTTCTAGACCCGCAATTATGCGTAGCAAAGTGGTTTTACCGCATCCAGAAGGTCCCAAAAAGCTCACGAACTCGCCAGCTTTCAGGTGTAAATTGATATGCGTTAGGGCCTGAAAGTGTTGGAACTTTTTTTGGATATCCACCACTTCTAAAACTGAAGGTCCATGTTCAGGATATTTATAGGTCGTTAAGGTCGACAATAAATGCCCTGCTAACTCGCCCTTTTGGTTTTGACCTAGCAGCGATGATTGCAACGACGAAGGAATTTGCATAATGAGGCCCTTATCCAAAAGATCACTTTTCAAAACGCTTTGACCATTCAGCCAAAATACGTTCACGCTGCTCGGCCGCCCAATAAAAATCATTTTTTACGAGCATTTGAGAAAGATTTTTCGGGAAGTCCATAGTGGTATTTTCAATGCCTTTATAGGCCACCATTGAAAAGTTATGGGCATAGGCTTCATTTGCCGGTTTGCTTACCGACCAATTTATAAATTTCTGTGCGCTACTTAATTTTTTGGTTCCTTTCACAATTGCTGAAGCTTCCATTTCCCAGCCTAAACCTTCTGTTGGATAAACCACTTCTAAAGGCGCACCCTCTGCTTTTAATTTAAAGGCTGGATAGCCGAAAGAAACACCAATTGGGATTTCGCCCTGTGCTGCCATCTTGCAAGGTTTTGAACCCGAATGAGGATATTGTGAAATGTTTTTATCTAAAGCCTGCATATAGTCCCATGCCTGCTTTTCGCCCCAAATTTGCATCCAAGCCGTGACATCTAAATAGCCTGTGCCACTCGAAGCCGGATTTGGCATCACAATCAGGTTTTTATAAATGGGGTTGGTTAAATCTTTCCAAGTTTTTGGAATTGGTAACTTACGCTTTTCTAATTCGACTTTATTTACACAGATTGCAGATTCCCATGCATCCATACCCGTCCAAGTCGGTACAGGTTTTTGACTTACAAATTCTGGTTTTAAATTTTGGACGCCTTCAGGTTTAAAAGGCTCAAGCATGTCTTTTTTTTCCATGACCAACAAACTGGTTAAAGCCACACCAAAAACTACATCCGCTTGAGGATTTTTCTGCTCTGCCAAAAGTTTAGCGGTAATCACACCTGTTGAATCACGTACCCATTTTACTTTTAGCTCTGGATAGGCTTTATGTAATTCTTCTTGGTATTGCTTAAGCTGATCGGCTTCCACTGCCGTATAGACTGTAATTTCTTCTGATTGTTTTGATGTTGCTGATGAACATCCCATTTGAATAGCAACTACTACACCTAAAACTGATGCAGTACCGAGTTTAATTGTCTGTTGAACATACTGTTTCATCTGCAAACCATCGAATGCAATTATTTGATGATCGTATTTCAACAGCTTTATATGACAGTTTAATTAATCTGGTTTAAACCAGATTGTATTTTTATGCTCGCGCTTCGAAGTGCAAATCTAAAACATCGTGTAGCCAATATTCTTGGTCAACATCGGTAATCACGCCCTCTTCATTTCGGTTGCTACGACGAATATATAAACCTAGTGCACCTACATTGACATGCAATGCTTTGGCCTGCTGTTCCGATAAAGCCGTTGGATACAGATTAATATCGGCTCTGGTGATATGGCAGTCATATTGATTTGCCATGAGTAAAGTAATCGATTGCTTAAGATCATGAGTTAAAAACTCAGGAAAAAGTTCGGCATTCACACGTAAATGCTCAACCAAAACAGGTCGTCCATTAATACAACGACGTCGCCAAACTGAATAAATCGGATGCCCTTTTTCAACTTTTAAATGCTTGGCATCCCAAGAAGTAGCCTGAGTCAGTTCACTCGAAATCACTTCTGTCGAAGGTTCATAGCCTTGTTCAATCACAAACTGATTAAAGTTTTTGGTAGATTGCGGGTGATAAATAATACGAGGAGAACGGACATACCAACCACGGCGATCTAAGCGATAAATCAAACCATCAGTTTCCAAAGCCAACAAAGCTTCACGTGCAGCAACACGAGTGGTTTGGAATTGTTCAGAAAGCACCCTTTCCGAAGGGAGTTTTGCGTGGGCTTCTAATACGCCAGATTCAATATCGTGGGCAATTGCATCGCGGATAGGAATATATTTAGGTATGCGAGCTTGGTCCTGTTCCATATAAACTTAGAATTTATAAATAAAGAAATTAATAGCAATATACTGAAAAAATGTGACAAAAGCTTTTATTAATGCTGATCTTTTAAGCAAAACGCGTCCTATTCCCCGCTTTTTCCAATTCATTTTTCATAAAAAATGGTGGGTTTACCGATGGCTTCGCAAAACTTTCCGTAGCTCATTTGTTCATCAAGAAAAATCGGCATGACCTAGCCATTACCTCATATTTAATTAGACACTTTTTAAGATAAAAATTCATATTTCTGTACGGACTCTTACACAGGAATTGATGGTTTGCACTAAAAATCAATATCAGCCCTCCTATATTACATCCTTGTAGAATTAGAATAATATGATCAAGAAAAAGCCAAACTATTCTGAGCAATAAAAAATACACTCATCATCTTATATTTATAAAGTCTTAATATAAAATTATTTATTTAATAAAAACTAAAATATTAATAAAATTACTTAACCTCAAAACAAACATAAAATTTTAATTCAACTAAAATCTTAAACAATAAATCGAATTAAAAAAAGAATATAAGACACACCAGTTCATTTATTACACAAAACCAAAACCAAACACCTCCGGCTAAATAATATCCAATTATTCAATCAATCTAATTAATATTTTATTTATAAAATTTAAATTAACTTATTAAAAACTAATAAATATGACATTAGATGCTTAAAAATTGATACGACATAATTCAAAATTTCTAAAAGGCTCCAACAAATAATAAATAAGATTATGAAAAATATAGTAATTTTAATTTTCTGTATTCTATTGAATAAAATTATGGATATTTATTCACCCAATTTTTTATATTTTACCAACTGATAAAAATACAATCAAATGTATTTAAAAAAATAAAAAAATCTTATGTAATAATAAAGTTAATTATTTACCAAATGTTATATTTTAAAAAATTTTATTAAAAACAGCACCAATAAATAGATTAAAAAAATAACATTCAAAAAATTATAATAATTTTTCTTCTTGTTTTTTTATGAATGTATATTTAGATTTAATTAAGATTAATCGAAATTAGATTTGCATTTTTTCAATTCAGTTTAAGCAAAATTAAACTTTACTTAATAGCGACTATAATATTTTAAGGAGAAAGTATTATTAAGACCAAATCGTGTGACATTTTAAATCAATTATATTTCAGTACTTAACCATAAAAATCCACCCAGCATTAAATTATATTTAGCCAGGAAAGATTAAAAACTCATGAAACTTAAAACAAAATTTTCTCATCTCGCTTATAGCTGTGCATTAATATTATTCGGTTCGGTACAATTTGCTCATGCAGCTCCCTTACTTACTCCCCATGTTACAAATGAAGTAAGTCCTGCTCCTACAGCCAATGCATGGATAGAAATTGATACTCAAGCTTTTGAAGATAATATTAAAAGGACAAATCAGTTACTTAATGGCAAAACACAACTTTGTATAGTCATGAAAGCTAACGCATACGGCCATAGTATTGATCTACTGATGCCAAGTGTTATGAAGTTAAACGTATCTTGTATTGGCATTACCAGTAATGCTGAAGCGGCTATGGTGCGTAAGCATGGCTATAAAGGCAAAATTACACGTTTACGTACCGCCACAGATAGTGAAATTATTAACGCACAGGCTTTAAATATTGAAGAGCTTTTAGGTAATTATGACCAAGCTGCTCGTATGTCTAAATGGGCAGAAGCGAACAATACAACTGTTCATTACAGCTTGGCTTTAAATTCAGGCGGTATGGATCGTAATGGTCTTGAAATGTCTACGGCTCTAGGCAAAGAACAAGCGGTTGCGATCACCAAACTTCCACATCTTAAAATTGACGGCATTATGACCCACTATGCCGTAGAAGATGAAAAATTTGTTCGTGAGCGTCTGGCGCAATTTAATGAACAAACCGCATGGTTGATTAAAAAAGCCAAACTGAATCGTAAAGAATTAACATTACATACCGCTAATTCATTTGCTACCGTAAACGTTCCTGAATCACATTTAGATATGGTTCGTGCAGGTGCAATTATATATGGTGATTTTCCTAATCACCCTGAATTTAAAGGTATGATGGCATTTAAAACACAAATTGCCGCAGTGAATAATTACCTTAAAGATTCAACTGTAGGCTATGACCAAACCTATACTTTAAAACGTGACTCTAAACTCGCAAACCTCCCTGTAGGTTATTCGGATGGCTACCGTCGTAGTTTTAGTAATAAAGCTTTTGTATTAATCAATGGACAAAAAGCGCCAGTGGTTGGTCGAGTATCAATGAATACTGTTATGGTTGATGTAACAGATATTCCAGAGGCCAAAGCAGGTGATGAAGTTGTATTATTTGGTCGTCAAGGCAATGCAGAAGTTAAAACTAGTGATTTAACCAGTCTTACAGGCCATATTTTGACAGAAGCCTATATCCCGTGGAGTAACTCTAATCCACAAGTGATTAAGCCCCTTCAATCTCAACAACAAGTGATATTAACCAATAATAAAGTTACGGCAACCGCTGAATAAACTTTAGGTGAATTGATAGGTAGCCCTATATTTTGAAAAGTATTGGGGCTACTTTTAGCCGAATCACATCTTTTAAGCGATCTAATTCCATCCAGTTTTTTATATGAAAAAAGGACATTTGTATGCCCTTTTTATTTCTTATCTAGCCTTTAGCTTGCGTGCTTAAAACTATCAATTTGCTTAATCTCATAAGGCAAACCGACATAGTTTTCGGCCAAGGTGGTTTTACCTGCAATCGAGCCAAGCACATAACTTAACTCGGCTTGTTTAATCTTATGATCAAACTCACTTTCGGTTTCAAAACGATGCAATAAATGAGTCATCCACCAAGAAAAACGCTCTGCCTTCCATACACGTTGTAGGCATTTTTCAGAGTATTCATTTATACCTTGCTCGGAACCTTCAACATAATATTCAACAAGCGCACTTGATAAATAAGCAATATCAGATGCTGCTAGGTTTAGGCCTTTTGCTCCAGTCGGTGGAACAATATGTGCAGCATCACCTGCTAAAAATAGTTTTCCGAAACGCATTGGCTCGGTCACAAAGCTGCGTAACGGCGCAATACTTTTTTCAATAGAAGGTCCTGTAACTAACTTTTCACGACTTTCAGGGTCTAGGCGGTTTTTTAACTCATCCCAGAACTTTTCATCCGACCAATCTTCGACGTGATCTGTTAAAGGCACTTGTAAATAATAACGGCTACGTGTTTCTGAACGCATACTACATAAAGCAAATCCACGTTCTGACTGTACGTAAATCAGTTCATCGGCTACAGGTGGAACGTCTGCCAAGACCCCTAACCAGCCAAACGGATAAACTTTTTCAAAGGTTTTAATTTTATCTTCTGGTACGCTAGCACGGCAGACACCATGATAGCCATCACACCCTGCTATAAAATCACACTGAATTTGAAAAGCTTTACCTTGATATTCAAACTCAACTTTTGGTGCCGTGTAATAATCTTTCACTTGTACATTTTGAGCTTCATAAAATGAAGTGAGCTGCTCTGCTTCACGCGCAGTCATTAAATCTTTGGTGACTTCAGTCTGACCGTATACGGTTACTTGTTTGCCACCCGTGAGTGCAGCCAAATCAACTCGATGCAATTCACCATTGGTTAAGATTTCGATGCCCGAATGCGGTAATCCTTTGTCTTTTAGGTTTTGGTCAATGCCTGCTTGTTTCAGTAAATCGACCGAAACTTGCTCTAAAATTCCTGCACGAATCCGTGAAGCCACATATTCAGCACTACGTTGCTCAACAATAATATGGTCGATGCCAGCTTTATATAGAAGTTGCCCAAGCAATAACCCTGCTGGTCCAGAACCAATAATTGCAACCTGTGTCTTTAAAATATCCATAACTTCATCCTTGTTTCATCCTGACTTTTAAATTACTGGCTTTAAGTTTTGTGCACTATGTATCCAAGACGAAAATAACCGTTTATCATTTAGTTTGTCCGAATAGCGGACAGAAACAACCAAAATAACAGGAATGAAAGGATGCCTTCTCTCGATGCTTTTTTAGAGCACCCGAACTCGCATGAGAAAATTCGTCAAGAAGACTACATTGCAGGGTTAGCAAAAGGCTTGGCTTTGCTAGAAGCTTTTGGAACAGATCGGCAACGACTTAATGTCACTCAAGTGGCTGAGCGAACCGGTATTAGCCGTACAGCGGCAAGGCGTTATCTAAAAACTTTAAAATACTTAGGCTATTTAGAAACAGATGAACATTACTTTTGGCTCACTCATCGCGTGCTACGCTTTTCGAGTTCTTATTTAAGCTCTGCCCATCTGCCTAAAGTTGCTCAGTCATTTTTAAATCTTTTGTGTGCGCAGACATCTCTGACTTTTTCAATTGTGGTGCTAGACGATAACGAAGTGGTGCCGATTGCCCGTAGCTATTTACCGCAGCAAGATAATTTACGTGTTAGCCCTTATGGCATGCACTTAGGAAACCGACTCCCTGCCCATGCCACGTCTACAGGTAAAGTATTGCTGGCAGCACTGCCCGAAGAAGCTCAGCATACGTGGGTAAAAAATTATGGTTTGAAGCGCTTAACCCCGTTTACCATTGTAGATGAGTCAAAGTTTTTTGAAGTGCTTAAGGGTATTTCGTTATCGGATTATTGTCTTTCCAAAGAAGAACATGAGCTTGGTGTGATCGCGATTGCAGTACCTGTTTTTAATGCACAAGGTCAAGCAATAGCAGCGCTTAACTGCATGTCTCAAACCAACCGTGTACAAGAAGATTATTTGGTTCAGCAAATTTTGCCATTGCTGCGCAACACAGCAAATGAGCTCAGAAATGTGATTTAAATAGACTTAGAAACTCTTGTGAACAATTAGAGGTACAAGAGTTTCAGTTCATGATTTTAAATGGCGAATTCTTTCACTTGCTGGCTTGCCAGATCTAATGCATTGCTGCGATAGGCCTGCATGTCTAAGCCTTCTGCATAGATAAAATCGACGTCATGAATGCCCATTAGCCCTAACACCGCTTTGAGATAAGGCGTTACTGCCTCAGTTTCTTGACCAACATGAATACCGCCACGACTACTTACCACCACAGCTTTTACCCCTTCCACCAAACCTTGAGGATAAGTTTCGGTGTAGCGGAATGTTTGTCTTGCGCGTGCCACCAAGTCAAACCAGTTTTTGAGTTGAGTCGGGACATTTAAGTTGTACATCGGTGCGCCTATCACCAATAAATCAGCACTTTTTAATTCAGCAATCAATTCATCAGACAAAGCAACAATCTGCTGAATGTCTTGATTTACATTTTCAGCCCCACGAAGCGCCTGAAAAATTTCTAAATCTAATACAGGCAAGTTCATTTCAGCTAAATTGCGTATGGTGATATCATCTTGTAAACCTTGGTCTTTTCGATGTTCAAGCATGATATCGATTAGGCGATTGGTTTGTGAACCCTCACCCATAATGCTGGATTTTAATACCAATATTTTAGCCATGACCGTCTCCACGTTTTTGATGAGGCCATATTAACTCCACAATAAATTCAACAGTGGTGATATTATTTCTTAATATTGGTTCCTTTTAGGCAACAATCATGCAACATGAACTCAGTGCAATTTCTATATTTGTGACTGTGGTTGAAGCTGGAAGTTTTGTAAAAGCTGCCGAGAAATTGCATTTAACTCGCTCAGCCATTAGTAAAAATATTGCTCGTCTTGAAGATCAGCTTGGTGTTGCTTTATTTAAAAGAACAACACGTTCGCTCAGCATGACTGACGAAGGTGCTTTGTTTTATGAGCATAGCCGCCGAGCAGTGAATGAAATACAAAATGCGGCGGCGTTATTAGACCAAGGGAAAATAAACGCAACAGGCCGTTTAAGAATGTCTGTGCCAGTGCTGTTCGGGCAACTCTTTGCTGCCCCGCTCATGGTTAAATTTGCTCAGCAGCATGCGGACTTACAGTTAGAAATTTCATTTAATGATCGAACTGTAGACTTGGTCGAAGAAGGTTTTGATTTATGCATCCGAATTGGTTCACTACCTGACACCACTCAGCTCGTTGCTAAACCGATTGGTGAACATCGAATGTTACTTTGTGCCTCATCTGATTATTTAAATGAAGCAGGTCCATTAGAAAATATTGACGACTTAGACCACCACGCGACGATTGCCGATCCGCATTTTGGTCAAATGCAAAAATGGCGACTTCAAAAGGAAAATGACGAGCCTTTATTTATAAAACCCAAAGCAAAACTTCTTTTAAATGACTTACAAGCCATTAAAAATGCAGCGCTTGCTGGAGCTGGTATCGCTTGGCTACCCGACTGGCTCATTCAAAATGAATTACAGGAAGGTAAGCTCGTACAAGTGTTAGAAACCATGTCGAGCATTGCTTTTCCGATTCATTTGGTATGGCCTACACTGCCTTTTATGCCACTCAAAACCCGTCTTGCAATTGATTATTTAGCGCAGCATTTACCCCCTGAACTGAACAAACAAGCTTAAAATAGATAAGGTCTTGTCCACTTGAACAAGGCCTTTTTTAATATTCAAAGCCAACGTTTATTGCTCAGATTCAAATTCTTTAATTGCCTCTTTAGCAATTCGAAAGCTATCTACAGCAGCAGGTACGCCACAGTAAATTGCAACCTGTAAAAGCACTTCACGAATTTTCTCTTTAGGTACACCATTTCGAAGTGCACCTTTAACATGTAGTTTTAATTCATGCGGACGATTTAAAGCTGAAATCATTGCCAAATTAATTAAACTACGTTCAGCCTTACTTAATTCTTCACGTCCCCAAACAGCTCCCCAGCAATATTCAGTGACTAACTCTTGAAGAGGAAGGTTAAATTCATCGGCATTGTTGATTGAATTATTTACATATTCTTCACCAAGAACTTGTTTGCGGATTGCTAAACCCTTTTCAAATTTTTCATTACTCATATATTCAATCCTCCAAACAAGGTGTATTTAATTTCTAGATAATCTTCAATACCGTATTTAGAACCTTCACGCCCTAAACCAGACTGTTTAATTCCACCAAAAGGCGCAACTTCATTTGAAATAAGGCCTTTATTAATTCCGACCATGCCATATTCAAGCTGTTCACTCATTCGCCAAGCACGGCCTAAATCTTTGGTATAACAATATGCAGCTAAACCAAATTCAGTTGCATTTGCCATTTCAACTGCTTGTTGCTCGGTTTCAAATTTAAATACGGCTGCCAGTGGACCAAACGTTTCTTGAGTTGCCACATCCATATCAGCGGTAACATCTGCAATCAGTGTCGGTTCAAAAAACAATTCACCCGCTTTATGCTTTTTACCACCAACCACAAGACGACCATTTTTATCTAATGCATCTTGAATATGAGTTTCAACTTTTTTCACCGCATTGGCATTAATTAATGGCCCAATGTCATGCCCTGCTTCTAATCCATTACCAATATTAAAGTTTTGAATTTTTTGGCTTAAGGCAGCAATAAATTTTTCATAAATGCCTGCCTGCACTAAAAATCGATTGACGCAGACACAGGTTTGCCCTGCATTTCTAAATTTAGCAATGAGTGCTCCCTCAATTGCTGCATCTAAATCGGCATCATCAAATACAATAAACGGCGCATTGCCACCCAACTCTAAGGAAACTTTTTTTAAGGTTTTTGCTGAACGCTCAAGCAGCATTTTGCCGACTGGTGTTGACCCAGTAAAAGTAAACTTGCGTACGACATCACTTTCAAAAATCGCATCACCAATATGAGCTGCATCGCCTGTAATCACACTAAAGATTTTAGCAGGCACACCCGCTTGTACAGCTAAGTCCACTAAAGCCAAAGCAGTAAAAGGTGTTTCAGGCGCCGGTTTTACAATGCAAGGACAACCTGCCGCTAAGGCTGGAGCAACCTTACGCGTAATCATGGCAGCCGGAAAATTCCACGGCGTAATGGCTGCAACGACACCAATAGGCTGTTTATTTACAACAATACGAGCATCGGGATATGGGCTTGGAATAATATCGCCATATACTCGTTTTGCTTCTTCGGCAAACCATTCAATAAAACTGGCAGCATATAAAATTTCACCCTTGGCTTCAGCTAAAGGCTTTCCTTGCTCACTTGTTAAAATAAAAGCCAAGTCATCTACATTTGAAATGATTAAATCGAACCATTTTTTTAAAATAATTGATCGATCTTTTGCTGTTTTATTTTTCCATAGCGGCCAAGCTTCTTTTGCAGCTTCAATGGCACGTTCAGCTTCAGCTTTGCCCATATTCGGGACAGTACCAATAATCTCTAATGTCGCCGGATTTAAAATTTCGGATGTTTGTTGATGGTCTGCATCGCACCACTTTCCAGCAACAAAGGCTTGCTGATGAAATAAAGCGAGTTCATTAAGCTGCATGATCATTATCCTGTTGAGATCTTCTGCATTGATAGTTGAGCGATATATAAATTAAATTGCTCATCATCAACTTTGTATTATGGCATACCAAAAATTAATTTAAAAAAATTTTCGGTATGCCCGAATGCTTAAGTGTCTTTAGAAATAATAAAACAGCGTTAAGTTAAGCAACTTATTCCACTGGTTATCATCCCCTTGTGCCAATGAATCTTGAGTCCCACCAATGAACGGGTCATTTTTACTCATGATGTATTCAGCCACCAAAGATAGCTGCTTATGGTCAATAGACACACCAATAATATTACGGATTGAATCTTTCATATTGTCCTGATCTTTGTCGTACTGACTGTACATAAAATACGGCGTAATGTTTCCGATCTGCTTAACATTTTTGAAAGAATAACCCACATCTGCGGTATAGAACGTTCCTTTATTCGCGACATAATATTCACTGTCGTAGGACCCCATGAGCGACTGATTAGGGTTGAGCTGATCCTGATTAGTTACATCATTTTTACCGCCTGTAAGGGTCACATTAAAATTGCCATAATTGGCTTTACCAAAAAGTGCCCATGCATGACGGCGCCCATCACTTGAAGCAGTTTTATTTTCAATATCAGATGTCCAATAGGAGCCACCGAGCTGTGTGGTTAAACCATTAATTCCAAGATTTACATCTTGAGTCACTCGACCTACCCACATGTTCTTTTCTTGCAAATCGGTTTTATTCGGATCATTTGAACTCACGTAGTTTGCTGTATAGCGACCTGAGTCTTGGGTAGAGCCTGTGTAGTTTCCACCATCTACTGCAAAGTAACCCACATCAAACTTAGTTGCTGTCGGCAATTCAAAGTGATAATTCAAACCAAGATTATGAACATCTTCCAAACCTGCTGTTGTGCTCATACTTCCATATAGGCTATTGCCCCAAAAACGGCCCGGCCCAAATGGAATCGGCTGAACACCTGCCACCACCTGATCTGTTTTATTTAATTTATACCCTACATAACCATCAACCACCGTAGAAAAATCACATAGATGGTCATATTGATAACAACGATATTCTGCATGACCAAATAACGGTCCACGCTCGTAGTCCAGTTTTAACTGCGCAGCATCAAAACGAATTTTTTGATCAGAAGCAGATTCTCCATAGTGTTTATCTTGATAGTTAGCGCGAACATATCCGGATACGGTGAGCTTACCGTATTCACCATCGGTATCTCCAAAACTTACACCTGCGTAACTTGGATAAATTACGGCCATCAATGCTGTGCTTAGAGCCGCTTGTAAATAGCTTTTTTTCATTGTGAGATTCCTTTCACTACAATGCTTATTGAGGTAATTTTGCGTTTAATGCCGGTGCTGAACATTTAATCTTTCCTAGATTAAAGACGTAATACACCACCAGACTCACCACCAATCCAATGACCCATGAAATATCTGCATCCGGAATTACATCGGCCAGTGCACCTGTGAAAAACGCATTTTTTAAGAACGGAATTTGTACCGCAATCCCGATGAAATAAGCCGTAAGCGCTTTTGCATTAAATTTGCCGTAAATACCACCATCACGTGCAAAGATGGATTGAATGTCATAAGACTTTTTATTCA
>MTET01002751.1_pt3 | contig 32860 bp, 28 predicted proteins | sample 1042671 | NCBI WGS metagenome assembly MTET01 (sample SAMN06185814, study PRJNA358809) | soil metagenome | isolation source: garden soil control | place: India | collected 2015-05-23
GCTCCTTCGGCTGGCATCATCACCGGAATTGGGCGCGTGTCGGGCCGCGACTGCATGATCGTCTGCAACGATGCGACGGTGAAGGGCGGCACCTATTATCCGGTGACGGTGAAAAAGCACCTGCGTGCGCAGGAAATCGCGGGCGAAAACCGTCTGCCCTGCATTTATCTGGTCGATTCCGGCGGGGCCAACCTGCCCAATCAGGACGAAGTTTTCCCTGATCGCGACCATTTCGGGCGCATCTTCTATAATCAGGCGCAGATGTCGGCGGCGGGCATTCCACAGGTCGCCGTGGTCATGGGTTCATGCACGGCAGGCGGTGCCTATGTGCCCGCCATGAGCGACGAAACGGTGATCGTGCGCGGTCAGGGCACGATCTTTCTGGCAGGCCCGCCCCTGGTCAAGGCTGCAACCGGCGAGGTGGTGAGCGCGGAAGATCTCGGCGGCGGCGATGTGCACACGCGGCTTTCCGGTGTCGCCGATCATCTGGCCAATGATGACGCCCATGCCTTGCAGATCGCGCGCGCCATTGCCGCCAATCTCAACAGCGAGAAGCGCGGCTTCATTTCGCGCGGCGATGGCGCTGCCCCGCTTTACGACCCGGAGGAGCTTCTGGGCGTCGTTTCCGCCGATACGCGCATTCCCTATGATGTGCGCGAGGTGGTCGCACGGCTGGTCGACGGTTCGGATTTCGATGAATTCAAGGCGCGCTACGGCACCACTCTGGTGTGCGGTTTCGCCAGCGTCTATGGCATGCCGGTCGGCATCATTGCCAATAATGGCGTGCTGTTTTCGGAAGCAGCGCTGAAGGGCGCGCATTTCATCGAACTTTGCTGCCAGCGCAATATTCCACTGGTGTTCTTGCAAAACATTACCGGCTTCATGGTCGGGCGCAAATACGAGGCCGAAGGCATCGCGAAGAATGGCGCCAAGCTGGTGACGGCGGTGGCAACCGCCAATGTGCCGAAGATCACCATGCTGATCGGCGCATCCTATGGCGCGGGCAATTACGGCATGGCGGGGCGGGCCTATTCGCCGCGCTTCCTGTGGACATGGCCGAACAGCCGTATCGCGGTGATGGGCGGCGAACAGGCGGCAGGCGTGCTTGCAACCGTCAGGCGCGACGGGATCGAGCGCACGGGCGGCACATGGTCGGCGGAGGAGGAAGCGGAATTCAAGCGCCCGACGCTGGAGATGTTCGAGCGCCAGAGCCACCCGCTCTATGCCTCGGCGCGGCTCTGGGATGACGGCATCGTCGATCCGCGCAAGAGCCGCGAAGTGCTGGGCCTGTCGCTTTCCGCCACGCTGAACGCGCCGGTCGAGCCGACGCGTTTCGGCCTGTTTAGAATGTGAGGCAATCACATGTTTAGCAAAATACTGATTGCCAATCGCGGAGAAATTGCCTGTCGGGTCATCCGGACGGCGCGCAAACTGGGCATTGCAACGGTTGCGATTTATTCCGATGCGGATGCCGGTGCGCTGCATGTCGAGATGGCTGACGAGGCGGTGCGGGTCGGCCCTGCCATTTCCGCGCAGAGCTATCTGAATGTCGAGGCGATCATCAAGGCCGCAAGGCAAACCGGCGCTGAGGCCATCCATCCGGGCTATGGTTTCCTGTCCGAAAATGCGCGCTTTGTGGATGCGGTTGAAGCCGCCGGGCTTGTCTTCATCGGCCCATCGGCCAGGGCCATTCGCGCCATGGGGCTGAAGGATGCCGCCAAGGCGCTGATGGAAAAGGCAGGCGTGCCTGTCGTTCCGGGCTATCATGGCGACAATCAGGATGGCGCCTTCCTCAAAAGCGAGGCCGACCGCATCACCTATCCGGTGCTCATCAAGGCGCGCGCGGGCGGCGGCGGCAAGGGCATGCGCCGTGTCGATCAGCCAGACGATTTCGCGGCAGCACTCGCCAGTGCGCGGCGCGAGGCGGAAGCCTCTTTTGGCGACGGCGCCGTGCTGGTCGAAAAATACATGGCGAAGCCGCGCCATATCGAGGTGCAGGTCTTTGGCGACAGCCACGGCAATGCCGTGCATCTGTTCGAGCGTGATTGCTCGCTGCAACGCCGCCACCAAAAGGTGATAGAGGAGGCGCCTGCACCCGGCATGACGCCGGAAATGCGCGCCGCCATGGGCGAAGCGGCGGTGAAGGCCGCGCTCGCCATCGGTTATTGCGGTGCGGGCACGGTGGAGTTCATCGCCGATGTATCGGAAGGGCTGCGACCGGACCGCTTCTTCTTCATGGAAATGAACACGCGCCTGCAAGTGGAGCATCCGGTGACGGAAGCCATCACAGGGCTTGATCTGGTGGAATGGCAATTGCGTGTGGCTTCCGGCGAGGCGCTGCCGAAACGTCAGGACGAACTTTCCATAAACGGCTGGGCCTTCGAGGCGCGGCTTTATGCGGAAGACCCGGCGCGTGATTTTCTGCCTGCCACCGGCAAGCTCGCTCTGTTCGCACCGCCTGAAAATGCCCGTGTCGATTCGGGTGTGCGAACCGGCGATACTATCACGCCGTTCTATGATCCGATGATCGCAAAGATCATCGCCCATGGCGCAACGCGCGATGAGGCGCTGAACCGGCTTGATGCGGCACTAAACAAGACCCGGATTGCCGGCCTCGTCACCAATCGCCAATTCCTCTCGGCGCTTTGCAAGCTCGAAGCTTTCCGCACCGGCGATGTCGATACGGGCCTGATCGGGCGCGAGGCGGCGGCGCTTTTCACCGCTGAGCCGCCTTCGGATATTGCCTTTGCGCTGGCCGCGCTTGGTGCGCTCGACCTTTTTGATGCGCCGCAAGAAGGTGATCCCCCACGTGATCCATGGACGAACCTGCGCGGGTTCCGGCTTTGGGGCGAGGCATCGCGCTCGGTTCTGCTCGATCATCACGGCGAGCGCCGCATGGTCAGCTTTACGGCCAGAGGCGGCGGACATTTTGGCTTCGCCTTCGGCGAACTGGAAATCCGCGCCCATGAAAACGGGCTGGTTCGTTTTGCTGTCGATGGCCGCATGAGGGAGGCCTCGGTCTCGCGCATCAGGCATGATGTGACGGTGCAATTCGAGGGCCGGGACACCATATTTCATCATGTGCAGTCGATAGGCGCGGAAGAGGATGCTTCGAGCGAAAGCCGCATCCTGTCGCCGATGCCGGGGCGGGTAGCGCTGGTTTCCGTCGTGGAAGGTGCAAGCGTCGCCAAGGGCGATCCGCTGGTGACGATGGAGGCGATGAAGATGGAACTGTCACTGACCGCGCCGCGCGACGGCAAGATCGCATCCGTAACCGTTGCGGCGGGCGATCAGGTCAGTGAAGGTGCATTGCTGGTCGAATTGGAGGAGCAACATGGCTGAACACGTGGAAATCGTTGAAATGGCTGCGCGTGATGGCCTGCAGAATGAGAAGCGGTTTGTGCCGACAGCCGACAAGATCGCGCTGATCGACCGCCTGTCCGATTGCGGCTATTCGCGCATTGAGGCGACAAGCTTCGTCAGCCCCAAATGGGTGCCGCAACTGGCCGACAGCACGGAAGTGATGGCCGGGATCAGGCGCGCCGACAGCGTGCGTTATTCGGCGCTGGTGCCCAACATGAAGGGCTATGAGGGTGCTGCTGCCGCCAATGTCGATGAGATTGCGGTTTTCATTTCCGCCTCGGAAGGTTTTTCAAAGGCCAATATCAACTGCTCAATCGCGGAGAGCATCGAGCGCCTCTCTCCGGTCATCGGTGCCGCCATCAATGACGGCCTGGCCATTCGCGGCTATGTAAGCTGCGTGGTCGAATGCCCCTATGACGGGCCGGTGGCCCCGCAGGCGGTTGCCGATGTGACCGAGCAGCTCTTTTCGCTCGGCTGTCACGAGGTGAGCCTTGGCGACACGATCGGACGCGGCACGCCGGACAAGGTGGCCGCCATGCTCGATGCGGTGCTGGCCATCGCACCGGCGCACAGCCTTGCCGGTCATTATCACGACACTGGCGGGCGGGCGCTCGACAATATCCGCGTCAGTCTGGAAAAAGGCCTGCGCGTGTTCGATGCATCGGTTGGCGGTCTTGGCGGCTGTCCCTTTGCGCCGGGCGCGAGGGGCAATGTCGATACGGTTGCCGTGGTCGAAATGCTGCATGGATCAGGGTTTGAAACCGGCCTTGATCTGGACAAGCTGAAGCAGGCTTCCGTGTTCGCGCAAAGCCTGCGTCAGGATAAAGCCGCATGAAGGAATTCGAGACGCTTCAAATCGCTGTCGATCAGCGCGGCGTCGCGACGCTGACGCTCAACCGGCCCGACCAGCATAATGCCTTGTCCGGCCTGATGATCGATGAGCTGACGACGGCAGCGCTGCATCTGGCGGATAATGAAGCCGTGCGCATCGTGATCCTGACCGGCGCGGGCGCGAGCTTTTGCGCGGGCGGCGACCTTGGCTGGATGCAGGAGCAGGTCAAGGCGACGCGCACGCAGCGCATCGAGGAGGCGCGCAAGCTTGCCCTCATGCTGAAAGCGCTGCGCGACCTGCCGAAGCCGTTGATCGGTCGCATCAACGGGCAGGCCTATGGCGGCGGCGTCGGCCTCATCAGCGTGTGCGATGCGGCAATCAGTATTTCCGGCGCGCGCTTCGGGCTGACGGAGACGAAGCTTGGCCTGATACCGGCCACCATCAGCCCCTATGTGGTGGCGCGTATCGGCCAGGCCAATGCGCTGCGCACATTCACCTCGGCGCGGCTGTTCGATGCCGAGGAGGGGCGGCGCATCGGGCTGTTGCACGATGTGGTCGAGGCGGAGCGTCTTGATGCGGCGGTGGAGGCGGAGATCAAACCCTATTTCGCCACCGCGCCCGCAGCCGTTGCCGCATCCAAGCGGCTGGTCCATGCGCTGGGCGCGCCGATCGACGAAGCGGTGATCGACATGACGCTCACCCGCCTTGCCGACACATGGGAGACACCGGAGGCCGCGGAAGGGATCGCGGCCTTTTTTGCGAAGAGATCACCATCATGGAAGAAGGAGGGAGGAGCCAGTTAGGAGGAGGCGGTTTTTCGTTGTATTTGCGGGTACTTGGCCCCTTGCAATCGGAAGCCGGAAATGCATTCTTATTACATCATGAAAGCTCGCTCCCGTTCCGGAGCATGATTCCGAAAGGGCGGATGCTATTTCGGATAATATTATGGCTCCGGCCTCTTCGAGGCAGCGGTGTGGCGTGCTTTGAAGCGCATCCCGAAAAGTGTGAAACGGTTTTCGGGCAAGATGCGCGTTGATGCATATGATTTGGAGCGTCTGGCGCTCTGGATCACCCCTTTGAGATCATGCGATGAACAAAAGGGAGGGCCCGGCAATTCGGCAGCGCGGATGCGCTGAGATTTGACCGGCAAGGGTTGTCTCGGGGCCGTCGGAGGACGCCGCCCCACCAAAGGAGAAAAAGAATGAACCTGAAACTTCTGTCCAGCGTGGCTTTCGCAGCTACACTCGGCTTTGCCAGCGCCGCCTATGCAGACATCACCATCGGCGTCGTTGCACCGCTGACGGGTCCTGTCGCCGCTTTCGGCGACCAGGTGAAGAAGGGCGCGGAAACCGCCGTCGAAGTCATCAACAAGGCTGGCGGCATCAAGGGCGAGAAAGTCGTTCTGAAGTTTGCCGACGATGCCGGTGAACCGAAGCAGGGCGTTTCCGCCGCCAACCAGATCGTCGGCGACGGCATCAAGTTCGTTGTCGGCCCGGTCACGACCGGCGTCGCCATTCCGGTTTCCGACGTTTTCGCGGAAAACAACGTCCTGATGGTCACCCCGACCGCCACCGGCCCGGACCTGACCGCGCGCAATCTGGAAAACGTGTTCCGCACCTGCGGTCGCGACGACCAGCAGGCCGAAGTCATGGCCGATTACGTCCTGAAGAACCTGAAGGACAAGAAGGTCGCCGTGATCCACGACAAGGGCGCCTACGGCAAGGGTCTGGCCGACGCTTTCAAGGCGGCGATCAACAAGGGCGGCGTCACGGAAGTGCATTATGATTCCGTCACGCCGGGCGACAAGGATTTCTCCGCGCTCGTCACCAAGCTGAAGTCTGCCGGTGCCGAAGTGGTCTATTTCGGCGGCTACCATGCCGAAGGCGGTCTCCTGTCGCGCCAGCTGCACGACGCCGGCCTCCAGGCCCTGGTTCTCGGCGGCGAAGGCCTGTCCAATACCGAATATTGGGCAATCGGCGGCACCAACGCGCAGGGCACGCTCTTCACCAACGCCAAGGATGCCACCAAGAACCCGGCCTCCAAGGATGCCATCGAGGCCCTGAAGGCCAAGAACATCCCGGCTGAAGCCTTCACCATGAACGCCTATGCCGCCGTGGAAGTCATCAAGGCTGGCATCGAACGCGCCGGCTCCGCCGATGACTCGGCTGCCGTCGCCAAGGCTCTGCATGACGGCAAGCCGATCGAAACGGCTATCGGCACGCTGACCTACGGCGCCAGCGGTGACCTCAGCTCGCCGAGCTTCGACATCTTCAAGTGGGATGGCGGCAAGATCGTCGGCCTCGAATAAGGTCATTGCCTGAAAGAGAGCGCATCCCGAAAAGTGTGAAACGGTTTTCGGATAAGATGCGCGGCTCAAATAAACAGAAAACGCCGGGGTTTCGCCCCGGCGTTTTGCGTTTGTGGAGCGGCAGGGTCAGGAGCCGGTATAACCGAGTTCGGCTTCGATAGCCTCGAATGTCTTTTCCATCGCATAGGTTGGGCTCAGCGGAAAACCGAAATGCCCGTAGGCGATGGACAATTGCCGTTCGGCCTTGCTCTCGCTGCCCTTGGCGATTGCCGCCACATAGAGCGCGGCAGCAAGCCCCGTGCGGTCGGAGCCTGATTTGCAATGGATGAGCACCGGCTTTTCCGCATTCTGCATCAGCGCGATCAACTGTCTGGTCTGTGCAGGATTGAGTTGCTTGCTGGATGACATTGCGAAATCGGTGTGGCTGATGCCGAGCGTCTTCGCGGCGGCGATCTCCTCATCGTACCATTTCGATCCGGGTTCGGCGCCGCGCAGATTGATGATCGTCTTTATGCCGTAAAGCTTCTGCATTGACGCGATGCGCGCGGGGTCGGGCTGGTTGGAGCGATAGGCCTGCCCGACGACGATGGCGTGGATATTGCCCTTATATTGCAGCGTATAGAGATAACCACCGATGACGCTTCCGCCGATGAGCAGCCCAAGCCCGGCCAGCCGGACGTAAGTAAAGGACCAATCGATATATCTGCGAAAGAACGACATAATGGCCTCATCCGAATGAAAGAATATAATAAAATAAACCGCGTAGAAATTTTCGTTTTGGTTTTCGCGGAAAATATACTAAAAATTTGACCTAATCTTGTCCTTGGAGGCAAGAGTTTGATGTTTATGTTTAAGTTATTTTTTAATTAGGGTCCCGCAGTTTCGTGCGGGAAATTTGTTGGAACAAGCGTAGGCCGGTGTGGGGTGTCGGTTGAACGGGCGGTTTTTCGTGGCTTAAGCTTCGGTTAACCATGTCTGTTTAATCTGCGACCATGGATGGGGCAGTTAGCGGAGCAGGTTTATGCAGCGCTACAGATTTGACGATAAAAGAATTCTGATCGAGGCAATTGTTGAGTTACTCAACCGGGGCGTTGAGCCCGACGAACTCGATCTCGTATTGAGCCGGATCGGTCCGGTCGATCTCGATTTGATGCGGCAATGCCTGATCGAGGTATGGAACTACAATCATCCCGAACTGGCTGAAGCGCCGATGGCGGCCTGACGGCAAGTTCTGCGGGACAGGCATCGGACCGCGAAGCGGGATGGATGCCGACGGAATTGGGCGCGATGCGGCGCTCGCACGGGAATACGGCAGTTGCCGGCACGGTTTGGGGCCGAAACTGTCGGGGCAGGGCCGGGTTGGACCGGTTTTGGAGCAATCTGGCCACTGCCCGCAATGTCATATTCCTGAAACGCAGACGGGTTATATCCATATGCGTATCGGGAATTCACTTGGGATCGTGACCACGGATGTACTGGCGCAACTCAGGTGAAAGCGGAAGGTCGGGTTCAGCCCGGCCTTTTTCGCGTCGAGCGCATGTCTCCTGCAAGCGGGAGCTGCCTTCGGATTTTTGCTGAAAATGCTTTATGAAAGACATTGCCTGCCGCCATTTCCGGAGGCGGCGCGATCTTCTTCAGTCAGGAAAGCGGTTCATGATACGCCATATCGTCCTCATCAAATTCAGGCCCGAACTCGAAGCCGCGCAGATCGAAGAGAGGTTGCAGTCGGTCGTCGCGCTCAAGGACAAGATCGGCGGCATCCTGTCGGTCACGGCTGGCGAAAACAACAGTCCTGAAAATCTCGAAAAGGGATTTCGCCACGGCTTCGTCGTGGATTTCGCGGATGGCGCGGCGCGTGATGCCTATCTTCCGCATCCCGAGCACGCGAAGGTCGGCAAAAGCCTGGTCGAAGCAGCCGAGGGCGGCATCGAAGGCATATTGGTGTTCGACTACGCGATCTGAGTTTTGCCGAGCCACGCGGCGTGGCACGGACGGCGCCCAGCATTTCCAGCAAAAGCGCGAAGCGGTTTTGCGTCCGGAAATGCGGAAGACAAAAAGCATTTCCAGCAAAAGTGCGAAGCGGTTTTGCGTCCGGAAATGCGGAATACAAAAAGCATTCCAGCAAAAGCGCGAAGCGGTTTTGCGCCCGGTAAAGCCAATAGCGAAAACGGTTCTGACGATTCTGTCAGAACAAGAACAAGGCTAAAGCACCAGCCCGCCCACGCCCATGCAGGACAGGTCGTCGGCGGTAAGCGCAATCCCCGCCATCAGGCGATCCAGTACCCGGTCGAGACTGTTTTCGCGGGCGCTGCGCGCCGATCCGGGCGCGGCGACGACATATTTTCCGTCGTGACGGCCCAGAACCAGCAGATTGCCGGGATCGACCGGCATGCCGATGCGCAGGATTTCGCCGCCTGACATGCGGATCGATTGCGGCACGATATCCGCCTCGTCGGCAACCGCCGAAGCGCTGAAAATCACGATGATGTCGCAGGCCCTGCCCACGTCCGTGATGGCCGCAGCCAGCGCCGCCTGATCGTGCGCGACGCGCTTTTCGCAAACAAGCGTCCCGCCATTGCGGACCGCACGCTTTTCCATCAGCTCGCGGGTCTTCTCCAGAACCGTCTCGCGTATGGAAGGAAGGCGCGACTGGATCAGGCCGATCCGCGCACCATTGAAGGCGCAGACATGCAGCGCGGGCCGCGCATCGAGGCTTATCTCACGCAGGAGCGTCTCCGGCACGGCAAAAGGAATGATCTTGACAGTGGCGATCATCTGACCGGCTTCCACCCGCACATGGTTGCGCAGCGTCGCGATGGAAATGCGCGCATCATGTGCGTTGATGGCATCGATGCGGTCTGCATCTGCCAAAAATATGCCGTTCTTCCGGGCATGCAGGTTGACGCGCCCGGTCGTGGCGTTGCCGGTTTCCACATCGGCGGAAGCAATTAGGCGCGCGATGGCAAGTGCCGCCTCGTCCTCGCCGATGTCGCCCTGTTCCAGACGCGCGGCCAGCACCGAGCCTACGCCCGCCTCCCGCAGCAGGGCGAGGTTGAGCGCATCGAGAACCGTGCCTTTGCGCAAGGTGAGCGCACCGGCAGTCGTCGCATAGCCGAGGATCGCGCCTTCGGCCTCATCGAGCGGCATTTCGGCAAATATCATCTCTACCCCCAATTCCCCCGCTTCCCACGTGAAATTCCAATAAAACATAATCCAACCGGAGTGAAACCCGGAGGATCGGGATTATGCATTGGGAGGCCCCGTTAGAGCGCGTTTCGACCTGATTGGATCAGATCGGCGCTCTAGGTTATTCTGTTTCGAGCATAATCTTATCGATCCTCGTTTCACTCCGGTCGCATTAAGCTCTAAACCCGCGTGGCGATTGGGCATTTTCGTGAATCCAGTGAGAAACACGAGGCATTCGGTTCACGGGGGATTCGGTAAAATCCCATCACGATCCCGTTCATTCGTGCGAAAAACGGTGGTTTTCATCTTGCAAACCCCGCGCTTTGGGCCTATTCGCTGCGCCGCATCCTGATGGCTGGCGGCCCTTGGCCGCTCCAAGACAGCGCCGCATCGGCACCGGGCCGGATTGTTCCGGCAAAGGGCCGCTTTTGGGCGCGACATTACGATCCAGCACAATTTTCGTCAGACACGTGACAAACGCGACTATTCGTTATAACGGTACTTTTGGAAATTTCAGAATTTACCGAAAACTAGGAAATGACGCATGCACCGGAGGTGACACTCTGCGCGCAGGATGGAAAGACAAATGAAACACGGCACCCCCCGGACGATCGTTTCGTTCGCCGTCATGGCCCTCACGGCGTTTCTCGCCGGCTGCGAGAACCAGGTCCTTCTGTCCCCGAAAGGGGAAGTCGGCATGGCAGAACGCGATCTTATCTTCTTTGCGACCGGCATCATGCTGCTTGTCGTGCTTCCCGTCATCTTCATGACGCTCTACTTCGCCTGGAAGTATCGCGCCTCGAACGAGAAGGCGGACTACCAGCCCGACTGGCACCACTCGACCAAGATCGAGCTTGCCGTCTGGCTCATCCCGATGGCGATCATTGTGGTTCTGGGTACGGTCACCTGGATCAGCACCCACAAGCTCGACCCGTATCGTCCGCTGGAATCGAACGCGAAGCCGATCAATGTCGAAGTCGTCGCGCTCGACTGGAAATGGCTTTTCATCTATCCCGACCAGGGCATCGCCACCGTCAACGAAATGGCAATGCCGGTCGATGTGCCGGTCAATTTCAAGCTGACCTCCAGCAACATCATGAACTCCTTCTTCATCCCGCAGCTCGGCAGTCAGGTCTACACCATGCCAAGCATGCAGACGAAGCTGCATCTGGTTGCCAATCATGCAGGTGAGTTCGACGGTATCTCCGCCAACTATAGCGGTCAGGGCTTCGCCCAGATGCGCTTCAAGGCGCATGCCTACAACCAGGCCGACTTCGACAAGTGGGTGGCCGATGTGAAGGCCAAGGCGAATGGCGAAGAGCTGAGCCGCGACCGTTACGCCTCGCTGGTCCAGCCGAGCGAGAAGGTTCCGCCGCAGTTCTTCACCTATAGTGACCAGGCGCTGTTCCACAACATCGTGAACCGCTGCTGGGACGGCAAGTCCGTCTGCCTCGACGATGAGATGCATCGTCAACAGATGATCCGCGAAGCACGCGCCAACCTGCGCAAGTCTTCGCCCGTCGATTTCAGCCAGTGGGCGAGCGACATCATCTGTGCAGTCCAGCCGCAGCGCCTCTCGCAGCTCGAAAACTGATGTGCCGATAGGCCCGTGACCTCGCAAGAGGTCGCGGCCATCCGCATTCAATCCCTTGTTTCACGCGGTTCCGGAACGATGGCCTTCATGCGCCGTCCCGGAATTGCTCCAATCGAAGCGTGATAAAAATGTTCGGAAAACTTACGCTCGAAGCGATACCCTTTCACGAGCCAATCATCATGGTCACTTTGGCCGCGGTGGCTGGCGGGGCGCTCGCTATTCTGGCAGCCATAACCTACTACCGCAAATGGGCGCCGCTCTGGAACGACTGGCTGACGTCGGTCGACCACAAGCGCATTGGCGTGATGTATATCATCCTCGCACTCGTGATGCTGTTCCGCGGCTTCTCGGATGCCGTGATGATGCGCGCCCAGCAGGCGCTCGCTTCCGGGGCCAATGAAGGCTTCCTGCCGCCGCACCACTACGATCAGGTCTTCACCGCCCATGGCGTGATCATGATCTTCTTCGTGGCGATGCCCTTCATCGTCGGCCTGATGAACTTCGCCGTGCCGCTTCAGATCGGCGCGCGCGACGTGGCTTTCCCCTACCTCAACTCGCTCAGCTTCTGGCTCACGGTTGCCGGTGCGATCCTCGTCAACATCTCGCTTGGCGTCGGCGAATTCGCCAAGACCGGCTGGCTGGCCTATCCGCCGCTTTCCGGCAAGGAGTTCAGTCCGGATGTCGGGGTGGATTATTATATCTGGGCCTTGCAGATTTCCGGCATGGGCACGCTGCTTTCCGGCGTCAACCTCATCACCACCATCATCAAGATGCGTGCGCCCGGCATGGGCATGATGCAGGTTCCGGTCTTCACCTGGACCGCGCTCTGCTCCAACGTGCTGATCGTCGCGGCCTTCCCGATCCTCACCGTCACGCTGGCGCTCCTGTCGCTCGACCGCTATCTGGATTTCCACTTCTTCACCAATGATGCCGGTGGCAATCCGATGATGTATGTGAACCTCATCTGGATCTGGGGTCACCCGGAAGTCTACATTCTGGTCCTGCCGTGCTTCGGCATCTTCTCGGAAATCGTGGCCACCTTCTCCGGCAAGCGCCTGTTCGGCTACAAGTCGATGGTTTACGCCACCGTCGCCATCACCATCCTGTCGTTCCTCGTCTGGGTCCACCACTTCTTCACCATGGGCGGCGGCGCCAACGTCAACGCCTTCTTCGGCGTGGCGACCATGATCATCTCCATCCCGACAGGGGCGAAGGTCTTCAACTGGCTCTTCACCATGTACAAGGGCCGCGTGCGCATGGAAACGCCGATCATGTGGACCATCGGCTTCATGTGCACCTTCGTCGTCGGCGGCATGACGGGCGTTCTGCTCGCGGTTCCACCGGCGGACTTCGTGCTGCACAACTCGGTGTTCCTGATCGCCCACTTCCACAATGTGATCATTTCGGGCGTTCTGTTCGGCTGCTTTGCCGGTCTCGTCTACTGGTGGCCGAAGGCTTTCGGCTTCAAGCTGAACGAACGTCTGGGCAAGAACGCCTTCTGGTGCTGGCTCGTCGGCTTCATCCTCGCCTTCATGCCGCTCTACGTGCTCGGCCTGATGGGCATGACCCGTCGTCTGAACCATACCGAAAACCCGGCATGGCACATCTATCTCATCGTTGCCGCCATCGGCGTTGCGATCATCCTTTGCGGCATCGTGTTCCAGGTTCTGCAGATCGCTGTTTCGATCCGCGACCGCGAAAAGCTGCGCGACAACAATGGCGACAGCTGGGGTACGGGCCGCACGCTCGAATGGTCGCTGGCTTCGCCGCCTGCCTTCTACAACTTCGCCGAAGTTCCGCATGTGCGCGATCATGACGGCTGGTGGGACATGAAGCAGAACGGCTATGTGCGCCGCACCGAAAAATTCGCGCGCATCCACATGCCGAAGAACACCGGCACCGGCTTCATCATCGGCATGCTGAACATTCCGCTCGGCTTTGCCCTGGTATGGCACATCTGGTGGCTGGTGATCGCCTCCGCCCTCGCTGTGCTGGCCGTTGCCATCGCTCACTCCTTCAATAATGACAGAGACTTCTACGTCTCGGCCGATGAGGTGCAGGAAGTCGAAGACCTCCGTACCCGGCAACTGACTGCTCAGGAGGCCTGATTCCGATGAGCGCAAGCATTTCAACCGCCGCTCCGTTCCTGGGCGGAAACGAGCACCCCGCCCACGAGGATCATCATGATGCAGGGTCGACCACGCTGGTCGGCTTCTGGATCTACCTGATGAGCGACTGCGTCCTGTTCTCGGGGCTCTTTGCAACCTACGCCGTTCTGGCGCACCAGTTCGCGGGCGGTCCGACCGGCCGTGAATTGTTCGACCTGAACTTCGTCCTGATCGAAACCATGCTCCTGCTGGTGTCGTCGCTGACCTATGGTCTGGCAACGCTTTCGATGTTCAAGAAGAACCGTGCCGGCCTTCTGTTCTGGCTGGGCATCACCTTCCTGCTGGGCGCAGCCTTCCTCGCGATGGAAGTCTATGAGTTCAATCACCTGATCCATGAAGGTGCAGGTCCGGGCCGCAGCGCCTTCCTGTCCGCCTTCTTCGCGCTGGTGGGAACCCACGGTCTTCACATCACCTCCGGCCTGATCTGGATTCTGGTGCTTTCCGCCCAGCTCCTGCGTGACGGCCTGACCGAAAAGAACCAGACGCGCGTGATGTGCCTCAGCCTCTTCTGGCACTTCCTGGACATCATCTGGATCGGCGTCTTTACCCTTGTCTACCTGCTGGGTGTACTGTGATGAGCTCTGCACACGAAACACATGACCACGCCGCTCACGGCAGCCTGAAGTCCTATCTGATCGGCTTCGTGCTGGCGGTCGTCCTCACCGTCGTTCCCTTCATGCTGGCCATGAACGGCTACTTCACGCCCGCGACCACCGCCGCCATCGTGCTCGGTCTCGCCGTCGTGCAGATCCTGGTGCATCTGGTTTATTTCCTGCACCTCGATCCGAAGTCGGAAGGCGGCTGGAACATTCTGGCGCTCATCTTCACGGTCATCATTCTGGCCATCGTGCTTGCTGGCTCCATCTGGGTCATGCACCACCTCGATACCAATATGATGCCGATGTACATGTCGCCGGAAGACGTGCGCAACCTGCCATAAGCTTCGCCAAGGGCATTCCCTGCATGGCAATGCTTGCGGGGAATGCTTCTGCGAACCTCGCGAAACAACTGGCCTGACGGCCCGTGATCGCGGCTTTATCCTCCCTCTCTCCCCCCAAAGCCGCGTGGCGCCCCGGTTCATTCCGGGGCGCCTTTCTTTTGCGCGATCGACAGCCAAGGCCGCATGGTTAAAACTAAAGTAAAATTTATGTAAAATTTATGTAAAATTGTCTATGTTGTCGGTAAATCAAAGTCTATGGCTGAATTATCCAAGTGTAGAAAAGTATAATATACGGCATTGATTTACCATTATTGAGTCGGATATTTGCATTTGTGCCAATATTGGCCTAGTATCGATTTTGTTTGATACTTTATTGCGTCTCTGCGTACTCGCAAATCTGGAGTATATGCGATGTCATTATTTAAGAGAGTGCTTAATAAAAATCATGTTATCGGCGCCGCCGTTGCGGCTGTTGTTCTGATCACACCCGCCGTTGCTTTCGCGGCGACGGCCTATGTCTCGGCGGCGGTCAATATACGCTCCGGGCCGGGCGCCAACTATGCCCGGCTGGCGGCGCTTCCCGCCGGTGCCGCCGTCAATGCCGGTTCCTGCCGCAACGGCTGGTGCCAGGTTTATAACGGTAACGGCACCGGCTGGGTGTCGGCGCGTTATATCCGCTTCGGTTCCTATGGAGGCTAGGCCTATGCCGCGCCGTCCACGACGACCGTGGTCGTCGATAATGGCTATTATGACAGCTGGGCGCCGGGCTTCGGCGCTGGCCTCGGTGTCGGCTGGGCCACCGGCGGCTATTGGGGCCCCGGCTATTGGGGACGAGGCTGGCGCGGCGGCCCGAACTACTACAATGGCTGCATTGGCCGTAACTGCCAGTCCTGGCGCGGCGGGCATAATCGCTGGGATCCGCGCTGGGGCGTCGGCCCCGCATGGCGGACCCGGCAGGCTGGCCATTACTGGGGCCCGGGTCCGGTAAGGCCGCGCTTCAACGCCGGCGGCTTCAATCGCCCCGGTTTCAACAGGCCCGGTTTCAACAGGCCCGCATTCAATCACGGCTTCGGCGGATTCGGCGGCGGTCATTTCGGCAATGTGCGCCCGATGCATGCTGGCCGCTGATCGCAACCCCTAATCGAATCGGCTCTGTCAGGTCATCCTCCTCCCTCCGTGACCTGATGGGCGGCCCGCCGACACCCCGCCGGCGGGCCGCGCTTTTTGGGAATTTTCGATAATCACCGGCGAATGCGCGGCGCTGTCCGCTCAACCTGCGCGAGCGGTTGCAGGGGTGTGGTAACGTTAATACTCCGTTGACTGAAATGGTCCATATCTAGCGTTGTCGCTTGGAGTTCTGTTCTCCCCATGGTAATCCCTGAAACGTCCTGGGCTGGGGGTGTGAACGGGACGCTGCCAGGCGACCGCATAGACAGGAACCGGACAGTAACGCGTATGACTTGGAGTAACAGGACGATACAGGGAAAGAGCATCGCCATGCTTTTGCTGGCGGCGCATTTTTCCTCGCTCACGGTGTCGCCTGCGCTGGCATTCGAGCTGTTCGGAATCCGCCTGTGGGGCGAGGACAAGAAGGAAGACCCGGATATCATCGACCCGAAGACCTATACGGTCGAGGTCACGACCACGGGCGACCGCAAGAATGCGGACGGCACTGAAGCCGATCTGAAATCCATCATCGAAGGCGCGTCGGGCCTCGTCGCGGATGCGGAGCGACCCGCTTCGGGTTCCGCCGGACTGCTCGCCAAGGCGCGCGGCGACTATCGCCGCATCCTGGCCGCGCTCTATGGCGAGGGCCGCTATGGCGGCACCATTTCCATCCTTGTCGATGGCCGCGAGGCGAACGAAATTCCGCCCGATGCGGATATTCCAAACGATCCGAAGATCGCGATCACCGTCGATCCCGGCCCGCAATTCCTGTTCGCGCGCACCGCGATCTCCAACATAGCGCCGCCGCCGGTCGACAAGCGCGATCACGTGCAATCGCCCGAAGAGGCCGGTTTTGCACCGGGACAGGTGGCCCGTTCGGGCACGGTCATCCGGGCCGAGCGTCTCGCCGTCGAGGCATGGCGCCAGCAGGGCTACGCCAAGGCGCGGGTTACCGATCAGGACATCGTGGCCGATCATGCTGACAACCGGGTTTCCGCCGATATTTCGCTCGATCCGGGCCAGAAGGCGCATTACGGGCCGGTCAGCGTTGTCGGAACGGCGCGCATGGACCCGCAATTCGTCGCCTGGATGACGGGGCTGAAAGAAGGCCAGGAATACGATCCCGACGATATCGAGAAAGCCAAAAAGCGTCTCGGCCGCATGGAAGTCTTCCGCGCCATGAGCTTCGAGGAAGCCGAAAAGATCGAGCCGGACGGCAGCCTGCCGATGACGCTCAACGTGCAGGAGCGCAAGCCGCGCCGCTTCGGCTTCGGTGCCGAATATTCGACCATCGACGGCTTCGGCCTCACCGGATACTGGATGCACCGCAACCTGTTCGGGCGCGGCGAGCGCCTGCGCTTCGACGCCAAGGTCAGCGGCATTGGCGGCACGCAGGACAATTCCTTCGACCCGAAGAACTTCACCTATCTTCTGGGGACAACTTTTACCAAACCGGGCGTCTATACGCCGGACACGGATTTCGTCGCATCGCTCGACGCCAAGCGCGAAGTGCTGGACGCCTATACCGAAACCTCGGTCAATGCGAAGACCGGTTTCACGCAGATATTCAGCGATGAACTGTCGGGCGCGCTCTATGCCAAGGCGAGCCATGGCCGCTTCAACGACGATGTGTATGGCGACCGCACCTTCACGACGGCGGGTCTGGAGGGCAATCTCCTCTATGAAAGCCGCAACAACAAGCCGGACCCGAGTTCGGGCTTCTATCTGGAAGGCAATATCCAGCCTTTCTATGAATTCCAGTATGGCAATTTCGCCACCCGCTTCACCGCCGAAGGCCGCACCTATTACGGTTTCGGCGCGAAGGACCGGGTGATTCTGGCGGGTCGCCTGAAGGTCGGTTCGATAGTCGGCGCATCCGCTGCGGACCTGCCGCCAAGCCAGCTCTTCCTGGCGGGCGGCGGCGGCTCGGTGCGCGGTTACGGCTATCGCAATATCGGCGTCAGCGCAGGCAATGGCGAGATCGTCGGCGGGCGTTCACTCGTCGAGGCCAATGGCGAAGTGCGCGCCCGCATCACCGATTCGATCGGGGCGGTGGCATTCGTCGATGCCGGCTATGTCGGCGAAAAGTCGTTCCCCGATTTCTCGGAACAGATGCGTGTCGGCGTCGGTGGCGGTCTGCGCTACCTGACCGGCCTCGGGCCGATCCGCCTTGATGTCGCCGTTCCGCTCAACCGCCGCTCGGGCGATCCGAGCTATGGCTTGTACGTAGGTATAGGACAGGCGTTTTGACCAGATTTCTCGCAATCATCGCCTTCATCGCCTTCGCCGTCACGGCAGTCATCTTCGGCTGGCCGGAACAGCAGAAGCAGTCGCAGGCTCAAGCTCAGGTTCCCGCTCAGGCTCAAGATCAGGGTTCTGGACAGGAACAGGCAGAAGCACCAGCAGAAGAAGAGAAATCCTATTTCCTGTCCTTCGTGGAAAGCCAGCTTTCCGCGCCCAACCGCCGCATTTCCATTTCCGGCATCAGCGGCGTTCTGTCTTCGGAAGCCACCGTCGGCTCGATCACCATCGCCGACCGCGAAGGCGTGTGGCTGCGCATCGAGAACGCCAAGCTGAACTGGAGCCGCACCGCGCTTCTGGTCGGGCGTCTCAGCATCCAGTCGCTTGCCGCCGAACGCATCGACGTCATCCGCAAGCCATTGCCGGACAACAGCCTGCCGTCGCCGGAATCCTCCAGCTTCAGCCTGCCGGAACTGCCGATCTCGATCAATCTCGACCAGCTCGCCATTGCGCGCCTGCATTTCGGGCCCGACATTTTCGGTCTCGAATCGGAAGTCTCGGCCAATGGCCGCCTGTCGCTTGCCGATGGCTCGCTGGATTCCAGTTTCGATATCAAGCGCCTCGACGGCCCGGGCGGCACTTTCGCTCTTCGCGCCGCCTATGCCAATGCCGACCAGAAGGTCGATCTCGACCTGAAAGTCTCGGAACCGGCCAATGGCATCGTCGCCAATCTGCTGAACATCGATGGCCGTCCCCCGGTCGATCTCACCTTGACGGGCGCCGGTCCGCTCGACGGGTTGAAGGTCGATCTGGCGCTCGATACCAATGGCAGCCGCACGCTGACGGGCCAGTTCACGCTCGTCCGGCAAGGTCAGGCGCCCGATGGCGGCCGGGTTTTCTCCGCCCGTTTCAACGGTCCGATCGCGGTTCTGGTGCCGCCGGTATTCCGCGATTTCTTCGGTGCCGAAACGGTGCTCTCCGCCGATGGCTTCCTCAAGGATGCAGGCGGTTTCCGTCTCGACGATCTGGCGCTGAACAGCGCGGCCCTGAAGCTGAAGGCTTCCGCCGAAACCGGCAATGACCGCTTCCTGAACAAGCTGCACATCGATGCTTCCATTGCCGATGAAGGCAAGGGCCGCGTTCTCCTGCCGGTCAAGGGCGCTGAAACCTATATCGACAATGCGAAATTCCAGGTCGCCTTTGGGGATCGCCCGACCAATGACTGGACGGGAACGCTTGCCATTGCCGGTCTCAGGAACGCCACGATTTCTGCTGAAAGCATCGCGCTCGACATGGGCGGTGTTGCCGAAAACCTGAATGACGCCACCAATCGCCACATCACCTTCAAGGTCAATGGCGGGGTGGACGGCATTTCGGCGGAACGCGCCGAAATTGCCGAGGCGCTCGGCAACCGGATCGCGCTCGCCGTCGACGGCGCATGGCGCGCCGGTTCCCCGGTCGATCTGGCGCAGGCCAACATCTCCGGCAACGGTCTCAGCCTTGATCTCAAGGGCAATATCGACGACTTCGCCTTCAATGGCGATATCGCCGCCAAGGTGGCAAGCCTCGCGCCTTTCGGCGCTCTGGCCGATCGTGACCTTGCGGGCAGCATCGATGTCAACGCCAGGGGCATCGTCCGTCCGATCAGCGGCGCTTTCCAACTCGACCTCAACGGCACGGCGCAGAACATGCGCACCGGCACGCAAGCCGTCGACCGCATTCTCGATGGCGCGGTTACGCTGGGCGGGGCTCTTGGCCGCAGCGCGGAAGGCTTTTCGGCGCGCGATTTCCGCATCGGCAACGAGTTGAGCGAAATTACCGCCAACGGCTCCTTTGCCTCCGACAAGGCCAATTTCGATTTCGGCGTCATGCTGTCCGATCTCAAGCTTCTTTCCGATCAGGCATCGGGCCGGATGACGGTCAAGGGCAGCGCGCGCGGCGACGACAAGCTGATCGCGCTCGCATTGCGCGCCGACGCGCCGCAAGGCACTCTGGCCGGACGCAAGCTTTCCGAAGGCGGCCTCGATTTCAACGCCATGCTCGACGGCAACGCCACGACGGGTGCCGCCTTGTCCGGCAAGCTTGCGGGCAGCGCCTTCCTCAACGGCCAGCGCGTCGATCTGGGAACGCTGATCGATATCGTCAATGACGAAAAGCGCCTGACCGATCTCGTCTTCAACGCGGGCGGCGCGCATCTTTCCGGCAATGTGACCCAGAACGCGAAAGGTCTCCTGACGGGCGCGCTGAAGCTCGACGCCCCGGATATTTCCACCGCCGCAGCCCTGGCGCTTGCCGAAGCGACCGGCGCCGCCAATGCCGACATTACGCTGGACGCCAGTGACGGTCGCCAGAATGCATCCGTCACCGCAAACGCCAAGGACATCAAGGTCAATGGCAACCGTATCACCTCGGCTGATATTGCGTTGACGGCGCGGGACCTGTTCGGTGTACCGGTGGTCGATGGCAATGCTGCGGCGCGCGACATCATGGTCGGCACCTTCGGCATCGACAGCTTTGACGCCAAGGCCAATGCGACCGGGTCGAAAACCGATTTCACTGCCAATACCAGACTGAAGATCGGCACGGTTGCCAGCGCCGCCGGTTCGCTTGAGCCGAAGGATGGCGGTTTTGAACTGGGGCTCGCCTCGGCCAATGTGAAGCAGGGCACGCTCAGCGCCAATCTGGCCGCGCCCGCCACTATTTCCATGAAGGGCGAGGAAATCTCCTTCGGAGATATCGTCATCAATACGGGCGCGGATGCCAGCGCCGGTCAGGTCAAGGTCAACGGCGTCGTCGATGGCCGTCTCGATCTTTCGGTGGCGCTTTCCAATCTGCCGCTGGCGCTCGCCAATACGTTCAAGCCGGAACTGGGGCTTGGCGGCACGGTCAACGGCACGGCCCGCATCACCGGTACCAAGGAAGCGCCCAATGTCGCCTTCGACATGGCGGCACGCGGCGTGACGGCAGCCGAACTCAAAAAGCAGGGCATCGCTGCTCTCAATGCCGACGCCAAGGGCACCTCGGCCAATAACCGGCTCAATGTCGATGCGCATGTCACCGGAGGCGGCGGCATCGATGTGCGCGCCAATGGCGGCGTGCCGCTTGGAAAAGGTGATCTCGCTCTCGACGTCAATCTCGCCAATCTTCCGCTGACGGCGCTGAACGGTGCGGTCAAGGGACAGGATCTCGCGGGCAATGCCACCGGCACGGCGCGGGTCACCGGCCCGCTCACCAACCCTGCCGCGACCTTCAACCTGCGCGGCACCGGCCTTGCGGCCCGGCCGCTGCGCGAAAACGGACTTGCGCCGCTCACCTTGCAGGCTGCGGGCAGCTATGCGGCCATGGCCATCGACTTTTCGTCGGTCACCGTCGACGGTCCGCGCGGCCTCAATGTCACCGCCAGCGGCAAGGTGCCGTTCTCGGGGCAGGGGCTCGGCGTCAATGTCAATGGCAGCGTTCCGCTGGCGCTTGCCAATCGCTTCCTCGCGGATCGCGGCGCACAGGCAAACGGGACGCTGACGCTGACGGCCAGCGTTTCGGGCGGCTTCAACCGTCCGCAATTGCGCGGTATGTTCTCCACCAATGGCGCGACGTTCATCGATCCCGATACCAATGTCCGCCTCAACAATATCAATGTCATGGGCAGCATGGATGGCGAAACCATCACGCTGCGCCAGGTCAATGCCGCGCTCGGCAGCGGCGGATCGGTTTCCGCAAGCGGCACGATCTCGACCAATGCCGAAGCAAACTTCCCGGCCAATATCGAGATCAAGCTCGATCGCGCCCGCTATGCCGACGGCAAGCTGGTCGTGGCGACCGTCAATGGCGGGATTACGATCAATGGGCCGCTGATGCGCGATCCGCTGATTTCAGGCCGTATCGACGTCGACAGGGCTGAAATCTCGGTGCCGGAAAATCTCGGCGGCGGCGCGGCCTATGTCCCGGTCCGCCACAAGAACACGCCGAAGAATGTTCAGGTGACGCTCGACCGCGCCCGGGTCGAAACGCGCCGCAGCCGGGTGCCGACCCCGACAGCGCGCCCGACCGTGCCGCGCCTCGACGTTCTCATCAATGCGCCGAACCAGATTTTCGTGCGCGGTCGCGGTCTCGATACGGAACTGGGCGGACGCCTTCGCCTGACCGGGCCGGTGACCGATATCAAGCCGGTCGGCTCCTTCGACATGATCCGTGGGCGCATCGGCATTCTCGGCCAGCGCATCACCTTCGACGAAGGCCATGTCACGCTGGTGGGCGATCTCAATCCGCAGCTCAACTTCGTGGCCCGCTCGGAAGGCAATGAAATCACGGCAATCGTGACGGTGACGGGTACTGTCGACAATCTCGACATCAAGTTCTCTTCCACGCCGGAACTGCCGCAGGACGAAGTGCTGGCGCAGCTGATCTTCAAGCGCTCCATCGGCGAATTGTCGGCGTTCCAGATCGCACAGCTTGCCGCTGCCGCAGCCGAACTTGCGGGCGGTTCCAACAACTCGCTGATGAACAAGCTGCGCGCCGGGACAGGTCTCGACGATCTCGACGTGGTGACGGATGAGAAGGGCCAGACGGCGGTTCGCGCCGGACGTTATATCCGCGACAACATCTATCTCGGCGTCGAAGCAGGCTCGGGCGGCTCGACCAAGGGCACGATCAATCTCGACATCACCCGCAACCTCAAGGCCAAGGGCGCACTGGGTGCGGAAGGCGATTCCAGCGGCGGCATCTTCTACGAAAAAGATTATTGATCGCCGCAGACAATGGTCACATGGGGCCGGGTTTTGCGACCCGGCCTTTTGCCATCCGGACACAACTGTAAATAGCGAAAAGGCGAAAAAGCCATAATTTCGCCATCAAAAAACCATTTCAGACACGCCTTCGCCGTATTTGCCTTGATGTTTAAATCGATTGAATGGCGGTGATCGCTGCAATTTAAGCTTTAAACTGCAATTTTCAGACACGTTTGCGCGAGTTGTTTAACCGTTCTTCAACCATAAGAACGCAAATTGCTGTTCAGTATGGCGGTCGCGTTGCGGCTGTTTTTCAACCGTCGTTTCATCCCTTGTTTCAGGGTCAGTTGCATGTCGAAGTCGCGTGATGATCTAAGCCGCCGCCATTTCCTTTTCGGCACCGGAGCCATCCTCCTCACCGGTGCTGCCGGCTGTTCGCAGACGATGGATATGTCGGCCTTCCAGATGAATGTCGATCCGATGTCGACGGGCGGGATCACGCCGATGCGCCCGCAGATCAGCGTCGACAGGGCCATCACCACGCCGGACGTCATGTATGCGTCGGTGAAGGAAGGCCCCTATGATCTCCCGGCCATTCCTTATGACAAGGTGCCGAAGCAGTTCCGCCGCCAGATCGTGCCGGACCCGACCGGGCAGGCGCCGGGCACCATCGTGGTCAGCCTCAAGGACCACTATCTCTACTACGTCCTGCCGGGCGGCGAGGCGCTGCGCTATGGCGTCGGCATCGGCAAGGCCGGTTTCGAGTGGCAGGGCACCGCCAATGTCCAGTACAAGAAGCAATGGCCGCGCTGGACGCCGCCGCCGGAAATGATCCAGCGCAAGCCGGAACTGGAAAAGTACCGCAACGGACAGGAACCCGGCCCGCAAAACCCGCTCGGCGCCCGCGCGCTCTATATCTATCAGAACGGCCGCGACACCGGCTATCGCATCCACGGTTCGCCGGAATGGTGGTCGATCGGCCAGTCCATGTCCTCGGGCTGTATCCGCCTGATGAATCAGGACATCATCGATCTCTATAATCGCGTGCAGGGCAAGGCGCCGATCATCGTCGGCTAGAGCGGTTCCTGTTCTAACGGAATCGCCGGAACCGCTCTAACTATTTGTTTTATCGCATTATCCAACGCCTCGAAGCGGGATAAGAAATCAGTCCAGTGAACTGATTTCCCTGCACAGACGTTTCACACTTTTGCTGAAAATGCTCCAGGGCCGGATGTCGCTGGAGTGAAACCGACCGTTTCGGGTTAAACAAAAAGGCCGCGCCAGATCAGGCGCGGCCTTTTTCATTTCAGTTTGAAAAGCTTATTCGAAGCGCACCGACTTCGGCAGGGCTTCGCCAAGCTTGACGAAATGGCGCAGTTCGGCGCGCAGATTTTCCGCCGAAGCCATATGGATATGGCTCTGCGGCGCGACCTGGTTCTGCACGACCTGGGTGGATACGCCCGGCATGACAAACGCTCCTGCGGTCAGGACGAGGGCGGCGGCAATGCCGAGGCGTCGTTCGGTTCTGGCCTGCATTTCTATCTCCTTGCGCCGATGGACGGCGGCTTAAAATATCGAATCACGTTCATTCGCAGACGCTGGGACTTTTCAGTCGGGAGCCCGTCAGGGGCCGTTTAGTGAAAAGTCGCGCGCGGCGTAAAATTCAAGGCGCTGTCGATGGCATGGATCGGTATTGGCAACAAAGTCTGGCCGAAATCAGCCAGCGTGTCGGCAAAATTGCGCGCAGCCCCTGCCACATCGTCGCAGCGGCGATGACAGGCAATGGCTTCAAGGCAGGTATCGAGCAACAGCGCGTCCTGGTTCTGGATGCCGGAAATCAGCCCCAGCGTCAGGCATTCCTCGCGGCAGACATGGTGCGAATCGAAGGGGAAGGCCCGCAACGGACAGCTGGCGCAATGACGCAGAACGCGGATGAAATGCGACAGTTCGCCCACCGCGCGCCTGGCCTCGGAGGCCCCAAGCACTTCCGAATAGAGGCCCCAGGTCATTTCCCACGGGATGATCGAGCCCGTCTCGAAACCCGCGGTCCAGCGGCGATAGCCTTCCAGCACCAGCTTTTCCGGCAGGCGGTCGAAATAGCCTGCGGTGTTGGCACCGTTCAGTTGGGATATGCGCATATTCATGTCCGCCTCCCGAAGAAGGAGCGGAACGAACACGAGGCTGCGGATGCGGAGCCATGCCCGCCCGCCCGGAAACGTTCCGTTTCCCCTCGCACATTGCAATATCCGGTCGGCAGGAGACGAAGCTGCCAGGGCAGTCCGTCGACATTTGCGGACCGGCATTCGCCGAGACCAATCATAGGGTCCTCCAATCGAAAGGGTTCAAGGCCCAGACATCAAAGGTTGTGAATTTGCACCATGCATAAAAGCCTGAAAATTCATCTGGAGTCAATTACTCAAGTTTAAAATCTTGTTGGATTTCAATTGTTTGGAATTATTCTAGACTCTAATAGTCATGTTTACAGCATTCAGGAAGGAACGCAACCGCTGCGGGGGTTCAGCGGTTGCGGCAAACGGGCGCATAATGCGCGAGGGAGAGACGACGCGGATCATCCGCCCCTTTGCTCACCACAGTCGCATTCTCCGGGACGCCGGGCTGCAAAGAGCAATCGGTCTGCGCATCCTGCTCGCGTCGCTTTCTCCGCCGCATGATCTTTTGCGAAAAGCCTGCGGCCTTTCGGGATCATGTCCGGAAATACGCTCCGCGCGGTACGCGAAAATCACTCTTCCGCCACGGCCTGACGAATATGCGACCGCAGTGCCGGGGGCATCCCGAACCTTGAAACGGTGTCGGGATGCGCATCAGAGCTTTTCGACCTGTATGGATCAGACCGGCGCTCTGACTTCTTCAAGCATGATCTTGATCGATCCTCGTTTCACTCCGGCCGGATTACGCTCTGGAGACGCGCCGGCCGGGTGCACTCGGGTCGAACCATGCTCTAGTGACCCGAATGGTCTTCGTCCTTCTGGCCGCTTTTCGCGGTGACCGGGAAGTCGATCGTCACCTTGCCGGCCTTTTCGAATTCCAGCGTGACGGAAACGGTCTCGCCTTCCTTGTAGGGCTTCTCCGGCTGGATGAACATGAGGTGGTAACCGCCGGATTTCAGCTCGACCTTTCCGCCTGCCGGAATCTCCAGGCCGCCTTCAAGCTGGCGCATCTTCATCACGTCGTTCTGCATCGACATTTCGTGGATTTCGACGCGCTTGACGTCTTTGGTGGTCACCGAAACCAGCTTGTCGGCCTCCTTGCCGTCATTGGCGATGGTGAGAAAACCGCCAGCAACCTTGGCGCCGGGAACCATGGCCCGCACCGAGGGAGCCGTGATTTCCAGTTCGCCGATCCTGGTCGGGGCCGCCGCCTGCATGGAGGCATGGTCCATCTTGCCCATCTGGCCATGATCGCCGTGACCGCCGCCATGTTCGCCGTGTCCGTCATCGGCACCGGCGACCTTCACCAGAAGCTGCGGCGCGGGATGTTCGAGATCGTGCGGGTTCTGGCCTTCCTTGGGAATTTCCGTCCAGGCAACCGATGCGGCGCTTCCGCAAAGCTGCGTCACGGGGAAGGAGAGGGTGGTGTCCTTGTCGAACTTGGCGAGCTGGCCGACGACGGTGAATTCGTCATAGAAATCGCCTGGCAGGCTGCCATCGGTGAAACGCACTTCGCGAACGCCGGAGGTCACGTCCTTGCCGTGCACCTTGTAGCTCCGGGCATAGTCGCCCTTGGCGGTCTCGATCTTCCAGCCGGCCTTGGCCTGCGGCTGGGCGGAAACGAAGCCCTCGGGAAGCTCGATCTTCACTTCGGTCGTGGCCATGCCGTCGCAGCCATGCGGCACGCGGAAGGTCGCCTTGTAGAAGCTGCCCGCCTTGGCTTCGCCCTGGTCGAGCGAGGAATGGGCCTGTGCCAGACCTGCGGAAGCGCACAGCGCGGCAAGCGAGATTGCGGAGGCGAAAAGACGATGGTTCTTCATTGTTTCAAACCTGAATAATCATTGGTAGGCACGCCGAAACAGGGTTCGGGCGCGTTCATTCCGAATGCGGGGCATTCGTTCAAAAGATCATATTCAGGCGAGAGGCGGCGCTTGCGGCGGTGCCGATGGCGGGTAGGTGCTGTGCCGCAGGATGGGCTGCGGCGGCACGATGCCGTCGGCCATGGCAATGTGCGGGGCGGCGCCGGTGGAACCGGCTGGCGCGGGGCACAGGAAGGCGGAGGAAATCCGGCAGGCTTCGCAACCATTGTTGCTGAAGTGCTTGTCATGGCCCTTCTGGTCCGGATCGGAGCCATGATCGCCGATGCAGAGCACCGGATAGCTGCCATCCGGCAACTGGTATTGGGCCAGCAGGTAGCTGTCTGGCGCATTGAGGTCGACGGGCTTGTGCGCAAAGGCGACGAACATCAGGGCGAATACGCTGAGGATGCGTATCGCCAGAGACATCCGATATTGGCCGATGCTCGTCTTCAACTCAAAGCTTCTCCATGCAAGCCGAGATTACGTATCCCATGCAGGCCGTCTTTGCCAAGCATCAAACAGAAACGGCGCGAATTGGTCGCGCCAGCGGTTTTCTCCAGACTTGCCTTAAAATTATCCCGCAGGCGGGCAGGTACTATAAGATGGCCTCTGATCCTTGCTGTTTCTGTCAGGATCAATTAGGCTCACTTTTGGGGTAGAACAGGCGGGGGATACGAAAAGATTGCATAAATTTCACATTTGAAGAATTGAATTGCCGATGGCGGGGGCATAATTGGTAGTGATGATAAAGAAACGCAAAGGGACTAATCCGATGTTCTCGAAATCCTTCAAAGAAGGGTTCGCGTCCGGTTTTGGAGCGCCCTTCTCCTTCTTTGCAAAAACACGAATAGAGCGTCCACGCCAGTATAGCGTCAATGTTTACAAGGCTTGGGCGGATGCAGGGATGTTTCTTTCGCGAGCCACTGAAAAACAGGGCTCTCTAATTGAATCCGAAACCAGAAAAGCAAGAACAAAAAGGCGTGGCCACAAAAGCGCCGCCTGAAATAACGACGCTCGCTGAAGAAATTTTTAGGCAGATCGGTCCGCTTCTGCCACAGCAACAACGAGAGGCTGTTCTGACCAGAATAGTCTCCGTCATGTCCAACGAGCAGTTTTCAGGTCCAATCGCCCACCCGAAGCATCTTCGCGAATATGAAGATATTGTACCGGGTTCGGCTGAACGCATAATAAGCATGGCCGAAAAAGCGCAGGACCATAACCGGCGGATGGAAGAAAAGATCGTCGATCATCAAATAAACGATGCGCGGCGCGGGATGAATTATGGTTTTGCCGGGCTGGTACTTCTCGTCCTGCTGGCCTTTATTGCTGGTATGTTTCACAATAATCTGCTGGCGACGTTGCTGCTGAGCACGGCTGCTTTCGGCGCTGTCGCTCACTTCATCAATGGGCGCTTGACCAACGGCAAAGCTGAAATCCCAGAAAAGAACTGAGTGTTTCCGGAAAGCAAGAAGCGCGACCGGGGCCGTTTACGAGTTGTCGCCGAACTCTTTATCCGGCGACAACTTATGGCTGGCGGCTAGGATGTTAACGCACCGCGCCCCTGACAGAGAGCAAGTAGCCTTGTGTTCGACAGTTCCGGGCCATCCTTTAGAGCGCGTTTCGATCCGATTGGATCAGATCGCCCGCTTCTTCATCTGTTCGGCAATATAATCCGCCTGACGGATGGCGAGCGCCACGATGGTCAGGGTCGGATTTTCCGCCCCGCCGGTGGTGAACTGGCTGCCGTCGGAAACGAACAGGTTCTTGATGTCATGCGTCTGACCGTGCTTGTTCACCACGCCATCCTGCGGCTTTTCGCTCATCCGGTTGGTGCCCAGATTATGCGTTGACGGATAGGGCGGCGTCGGGAAGGTGCGGATCGCGCCGACGGCCTCGTAAAGCGCCTTGCCCTGCGCATAGGCATGGTTGCGCATGGCAATGTCGTTCGGATGGTCGTCATAATAGACATCGGGAACCGGCAGGCCGTGTTCGTCCTTCACATCCTTGCTGAGCGTGATGCGGTTTTTCTCCTGCGGCATGTCTTCGCCGACGATCCACAGGCCCGCCATGTTGACATAATCGTCGAGCGCCGAGGTGAAGCCGCGTCCCCAGCCGCCCGGATTGAGGAAGGCCGCCATGAAGGGCAGGCCGAGCGAGATGGTTTCCATCTCATAGCCGCCGACGAACCCGCGTTTCGGATTATGCGCGGCCTCGTCGCGGATGATGCCCGCCATGGTCGTGCCGCGATACATGTGCACCGGCTTTTCGAATGAGGCATAGACCGAGCCGGTGGTGTGCCGCATATAGTTGCGCCCCACCTGTCCCGAGGAATTGGCAAGGCCGTCCGGGAATTTCGATGAGGCCGAGTTCAGCAGGAGGCGGGGGCTTTCGATCGAATTGCCGGCCACGCAGACGACGCGCGCTTTCTGGAAATGCTGCTTGCCGTCCTTGTCGGCATAGAGCACGCCCGTCACCTTGCCTGCCGCATTGTGCTCGATCTTGAGCGCCGTGCATTCCGGGCGAACTTCCAGCCTGCCGGTTTCCTCGCCCTTCGGGATTTCCGTATAGAGCGTCGACCATTTCGCGCCCCATTTGCAGCCCTGGAAGCAGAAGCCGGTCTGCTGGCAGCCCATGCGGTCGTCGCGCAGCGCGGAGTTGATCGCCATGCGGCCCGTATGGCATTCCTTGTAGCCGAGCTTGTCGGCGCCCGCCTTCAGAACCTTGAAGTTATTGTTGCCCGGCAGGCCCTCGATCCCGTTGGTGCGGGTGACGCCCATCTTGTCCTCGGCCTTGACGTAATAGGGCTCCAGTTCGGCGAGCGTGATCGGCCAGTCGAGCAGGTTCGCCCCTTCGACCTTGCCGTAATGGGTAAGCGTCTGGAACTCGTAATCCTGAAAGCGCAGCGATGCGCCCGCCCAGTGCGTGGTGGTGCCGCCGACGGCCTTGACGATCCATGCGGGCAGGTTCGGGAAATCGTGCGACACGCGCCAGCTGCCCGATGTGGTGCGCTTGTCGAGCCAGGCGAGCTGGTCGAAACTGTCCCATTCGTCATTGATGAAGTCTTCGAATTCGTGGCGTTTTCCCGCTTCCAGAATGACGACGTCGATGCCTTTCTGGGCCAGTTCGTTGCCGAGCGTGCCGCCGCCTGCGCCCGAGCCGATGATGACGACGACCTTGTCGTTCTTGAGATCATATGGAGCAGCCATTGTTTCCTCCCAATGCTCTCCCGTTTCCGCAGGCAAGGCGCTTGCAGGACGGGGATGCCGCTTTGAAATTGGTGTGTTCCGGCGCCGGGGCGCTTACAGCCATTCGATATCGTCGAAGCCGCGCTGGATATAGCCGCCCTTGGAATAGGCCTCGCCCTCGTAGCCGAAGAGCGGCCAGATTTCCTTCTGGTTGTAGAGGCCGGTCACAAGCCCGCTGCGCACCTTCTGGAAGAAAGGGCTCTTCTCGATATCGCGCAGGATCGCGACGCGCTCTTCCTCCCAGCCCAGACCGAGATAGCCTCCGGCTCCGGCCCGCTTGTCCAGATCGGCGACACCGTCCTCGATCAGCTTCTTCAGCGTCTCGTCCTTGGCGGAATCCGCGTCATAGGGCTTGACGGCGATGGCGTAGAAACGGTCGGGCAGCTTGTCGTGCGGGTAGATGTCGCGTGCGAGCTGGATCAGGGTCGCCATGGTTTCGGGCTTGAGCGTGGCGGTCTCGAGCGCCCATGCGAATTGCGGGCAGATCACGGCGTTGCCGCTGATGACCAGCATGGCGCCGAGGCTGAGGCCCGCGCCGCGCTTGAGAATGTCGCGGCGCGACAGCGTCCTTTTCTCCCGGGTGGAAAGACCGTCGAAAACGGTTGTCATTCGGTTCTCCTCCATTGCTTGCCCGTCCGGAATGGGCGGGCTGGCTGTGCATTCCCGGAGATTTCCACCACCGGGAGCGCTGGCATTCGCATCCTTCAGGGCCGCTCCTCCCGGCCATGAAGGACGATGGGCGGGCCTACTGGTAACGGCCCCCGCGTTGCAGAACTTCGATCTTGTAGCCGTCCGGGTCTTCCGCGAAGAAGAAGCGGGCAAGCTGCACGCCATTGTTCTTGAAATCGACGAGCTTGCCGACCTTGAAGCCAAGTTCGCTGAAGCGGGCATGTTCGGCATCGACATCATCGACCACGACGGCGAGATGGCCATAGCCGTCGCCCAGATTGTAAGGCTCGGTGCGGCCCTTGTTGACCGTCAGTTCGACTTCGAAATCGGCTTCGGCATTGCGCAGATAGATCAGCGTGAAGGTTTCGAAATCGATGCGCTCGGCAATATCGAGGCCAAAAGCCTGTTTGTAGAAGGAAACGGATTTTTCCTCGTCGAGAACACGGATCATCGAATGAATGGCTTTGGCCACATGCTACTCCTGTTTCTTTCGCCGCTTCGTCAAATGCGGCTTGCGATTGTGTTGCTGGTTGTCGATTATGGAAGAAAAAACCACGGCGTGGTGGCAATCGGCTACCACAGCCAGTTTCGTGCTCTTAATGAATGGAGGAACCCATGTGCAAGGTTTTCGCCGAGCAGGACCCGGAAGGCTACCGGCAGATCAACCGCTCCGTGCGCATAGGCGGCCATTCCACCAGCATTCAGCTGGAGGCCACCTTCTGGCGCCTGCTGGACGAGATCGCGGCCAGCCAGAACCTGACCACGCCCCGCTTCATATCGACGCTTTACGATGAAGCGCTGGAGGCCAATGGCGCGATCCCCAACTTCGCCTCCATGCTGCGCACGACCTGCGCGCTTTATCTCATGGGCCACCGTCCCGAGGCGGCCGTTTGTGAGGAAGCGGCCTGAATGAATATTGGCCTCTTGGTGAAATGGGAATAGGGGAGTAGGGGAGTATGGGAATAGGCAGTAAGGCAATATGTTCTCAAACATACTCCTTACTCCCCTATTCCCTTACTGCCTTCGTTAAAGGAATCGAAATGGCAAGCGTAACACGCGAACAGGTTCAGGAGCGGCTGCGGGCCGTGACGGGACCGGATTTCGAAAGCGATGTCGTGTCGCTCGGTCTGGTGTCGGATATCTTTATTGCCGACGGCAAGGTCTTCTTCTCCATCACGGTTCCTGCCGAGCGCGCCGACGCGCTGGAGCCGATGCGGCTTGCCGCCGAGAAGGCGGTGAAGGAAATTCCGGGCGTCACCGGCGCGCTGGTCACGCTCACCGCCGAAAAGAAGGGCGGACGCACCAGCGACGACGCACCCCCACCGCCCAAACCCCAAGCTAGACCAGCAGCCGCACCGGCGCAGCACCGTCATCCCGCGCCGCCGCAGCGCGCGGCGACGAAGCCGGGCATTCCGGGCGTCGGCGCGATCATCGCGGTTGCATCGGGCAAGGGCGGCGTCGGCAAATCCACCACGGCGGTCAATCTGGCGCTTGGCCTTGCCGCCAACGGGCTGAAGGTCGGCATTCTCGATGCCGATATTTACGGGCCGTCCATGCCGCGCCTGCTCGGCCTTTCCGGTCGCCCGGAAACGGTGGAGGGCCGCATTCTGAAGCCGATGGAAAATTACGGCATCAAGGTCATGTCCATGGGCTTCATGGTCGATGAGGAAACGCCGATGATCTGGCGCGGGCCGATGGTCATGTCGGCGCTGACGCAGATGCTGCGCGAAGTGGCCTGGGGCGAGCTTGATGTGCTGGTGGTCGACATGCCGCCCGGCACTGGCGACGCGCAGCTCACCATGGCGCAGCAGGTGCCGCTTGCGGGTGCCGTGGTTGTTTCGACGCCGCAGGACCTGGCGCTGATCGATGCGCGCAAGGGGCTGAACATGTTCCGCAAGGTGGATGTGCCGCTTCTCGGCATCGTGGAGAACATGAGCTACTTCATCGCGCCCGACACCGGCGCGCGCTACGATATTTTCGGCAATGGCGGCGCACGCAGGGAGGCCGAACGCCTCGACGTGCCGTTCCTCGGCGAAGTGCCGCTGCATATGGACGTGCGCGCCTATTCAGACGCCGGAACCCCGATCACGGTCAAGGAGCCGGAGAGCGAACACGCGAAAATCTATCGCGATATCGCAGCCAAGGTCTGGGACAACATGAAGGGCGGCAAGGGGGCTGGAAAGCCAGCGCCGGCGATTGTGTTTGATTAAGGGATTAAGGGATTAAGGGATTAAGGCAGTAGGGCAGTAAGGCAGTATGTTAAGGGAATAGGGGAGTAAGGGAGTAGGGGAATATGTTTTGGTTGCGGACGACCGCAACGCACATATCCTTCTCTGCCCTACTGCCCTACTGCCCTACTGCCCTACTGCCCTACTGCCCTACTGCCCTACTGCCCT
>MTET01005213.1_pt1 | contig 31978 bp, 26 predicted proteins | sample 1042671 | NCBI WGS metagenome assembly MTET01 (sample SAMN06185814, study PRJNA358809) | soil metagenome | isolation source: garden soil control | place: India | collected 2015-05-23
CGTGTACAACTTTACCACCAGGCCGTGTAGATCGCTCTCCTTGCGGAACAGGCAGCTCGGCTAATTTGGCTACTTTAGCAAAACGTGGACTTGTCCAACCAGGGGATGAATTAATTTCACAATCAATTATTGGCGGACAGTTTAAAGTGAAGTATGCGAGTAATGTGCAAATTGGTGATAAATCTGCGATTATCCCTAATATTACTGGCCGTGCATGGCTATATGGTATTCATCAACTTGGTATTGACCCAACAGACCCATTATCAGAAGGTTTTATGGTAAGTGATACATGGGGAGAAGGTATATAATTAAATTAAAGTTAGAATTGGATAAGGCCTAGCCTATGAATAGTTTAGTAAAAAAAGAAACAGACGGGGTAAAGAAGAGACATAATGGTAAATATGTCTATGATCAACTCCGTGAAGAAATCTTAACTTTAAAGCTAAGACCGAATACTCAACTTGACGAAATTTCACTTGCTGAAAGGTTTGAGGTTTCACGTTCGCCCGTTCGTGATGCGCTTGCACGTCTTGTTGCTGAAGGTTTAGCAATGACTCTGCCGAATAGAACAACTATTGTTCGGCCGTTTAACTTACAAGATTTTTCAAAATATATTAGTGCATTAGACCTTCTACAGCGTGCTGTAACACGTTTGGCAGCAGCCAATTGTACTGAAGATGATATACAAAGAATTAAAGATGTTGATACTGTTTATGTGCAAGCAGCAAGAGAAGGTAACTATCAACTAATGCTTGAACAAAATAAGCAATTACATCTTGAGATTGCTAAAGCAGGACGAAATCCATTCTTAATTGAGTACTATGAGCGGCTATTAGAAGAGGGCCAACGACTATTCTATTTACATTTTGATCATCTAGCTAAATCGACTAGTTTTGATAATTTGGAAAGTGATCATTTAAGCCTAATAGAAGCGATAGCTAATAAAGAACTGGATAAAGCTGAAAGTGAGGCACATGCTCACACCTTGCTGTTTAGAGATCGTTTTATGGAACACATGAAAGAAAACTTAATTGATCAGATAAGCGTAGCAACTTAAAAAATAATCAGCAAATCTATCTAATAGTTAAAACCAATAAAGATTGTTTTATGACGATCTTTGTTGGTTTTTTTATTTAAAAAACATAAGTTTAATCAATATTTTTATTTGTTTATTTTTTATCTTTTTTCATTGACAAGTAATAAAGTTCGTTATATTTTTAATGTATGCAATATTGTACACAACTTAAAATGGATGAAAAACTAAGTTTGTACATATAGAAAGTTAGCTGTTGGGATGAGTCTAATAGTGAAATTTCAAAAGCATTTGATGCATTCAAGTATACATATCGATTTGAGATACAAAGCTTGGATTAGTCATAAAGGGAATAATTATGAGACAAAATCTACTACGTTTAAAAAGATCAATAGTAGGGATAGCTGGTTATACGACCAAACAAGACCTTCTGATTTTTTCAAATAAGAATTTATCTATATGTATGAAAGAGCAGATAAAGCGATTATTAAATTTAATAATCACTTTTAATTGGGTTCTTCATTCTTCAAACCAAGTAAGTACCTCTGCAAAAGTCTTAAGACTATTTTGTCATGGCCTAAATCTAGAAGAGTATTTCAGGAGCTAAAAAGAACAAGAAGGATATAGCGACTAGATAAGGAAGTTTTCAATTATGCCATTTTAGTTCTACTAAATAGTAATTATGGCATATAGATCAAATACATATACATGCATTATGTAGGGTTCTTGCGTCTTTAAAAAACTGAACCTTGCTTAATTCGTATAAGGAAATGGAATAAGGTAACGGAAATGGAACAATTAATACATACCATAGTGGGATATCTATGGAGCGATACGCTAGTTTATTTGGCGCTTGGTGTTGGAATTTATTTTACGTTTATTACTCGAGGCGTTCAATTTCGGTACTTTCGCGAAATGTTCCGTGTAATACGTGAGAAAAAAGAAGATAGTTCGGGAATATCGCCAAGACAAGCACTATTTATGGCATTAGCTGGACGTATTGGTGTTGGAAATATTGCAGGGGTAGCTTTAGCTGTTGGTATGGGCGGTCCAGGTGCAATTTTCTGGATGATTATAATGGGATTCCTTGCAGGTGCATTAGCTTTCAGTGAATCTACAGTAGCTCAGTTATATAAGTTTAAAGAAGGCGATCAATATTATGGTGGTGTTCACTATTATATTGATCGTGGATTAAAACTTAAGCCTTTTGCAGCTATAGCCGCAGTCGTATTAATTATTTCTTATACGGTTATGATGCCTGGTATTCAAATGAATACTATTGCAACTACCTTTAAATCTACATTCCATATCCCTCCATATATCTCTGGTATCGTGGTGACTATTGGGATCGGATTAATTATTTGGGGTGGGGTAAAAAGTATTGCTCGTGCAGCTGAGAAAATTGTACCGACCATGTCAGGTCTGTATGTTTTGGCTACAGTAGTTTTACTCTGTGCACATTATGATCAGATACCTGAAACATTTGCTTTAATTGTAAAAAGTGCATTTGGTATGGATGCAGTTTTTGGTGCGATTATTGGTCAAGCTGTAAATTGGGGTGTACGCCGTGCTGTCTTTGCAAGTGCTGCAGGTGCTGGCGAGTCAACATTTGCTTCTGCTGCCGCAATGACTTCCCACCCTGTTAAACAAGGTCTAATTCAAGCATTCTCTATTTTCTTCGAAACAGCATTAATTTTAACTAGCTCTGGGTTAATGATCTTAATTACCGGAATGTATAACGTTACACCTCCTGGTAGTACATCACCATTAGTTGAACATGTACCTGGAGTAGCAGCAGGTGCAGAATGGACTTCTATGGCACTCCAAACCGTATTTCATGATGCTGGTGCTTGGTTAATTTCTCTAGCAATTTTAGTTTTTGCTTTCACAACATTAATGACCTATTACTATATAGCTGAGTCAGGTATTGCTTACTTTGATCGTCAAAATAAGTATCCAATTTTTAAGACAATTGCAAAAATTGCTAGTCTTACCGCATTGTTCATGGGCAGTATTTCAAGTACCGAAACAATGTGGGCACTTGGTGACATCACTTTCGGTAGCATGGCGTATGTCAATCTAATTGCTTTAATTTTGTTAAGTAAACCATTATTGAAAGTATTAAAAGATTACGACAGACAACGCAAAGCTGGAAAAGATCCGGTGTTTGACCCGAGAGAAGTAGGTATTAAAAATGCGACTTATTGGGAAGAATATGCTGATCAGAAAAAAGCGTCCCTAATAACACCTTCTATTGAAAAATCAGTTTCTGTAAAAAAAAACAGCAGCCATAAAATAGCTTAAATGCTTTCCCTACGTAGAGTTGAATAAGTCAAAAAACCCATCTCTCTTCTTTAAAAAGGAAATTAAAGAAGAGAATAATCTTGATATTAAAGGAAATATGAAATGTTAAAATGGAGAATCAATCTTCTTCTTGGCGGAGCTTTATCTACACTTTCACCACATCTTTTTGCAGACACATTAAAATTTGGTGATGCAAATACTGATTCCGGTGAAGTCTCAATTTCCGGTTGGTTACGGGCTAATATTCAAGATAAAGACTATTCTGATAATGAGCACAAACTAAAGTTTGATGCAGCAAAAATAGCAATTAAATATGATGCTAAGAATCTATTCGGAAACTTTGAATATCGTTGTTATCAATTCGATAAATTATGCGATTTTTCATCACTTGTTGATGCTAATTTAGGATACAAGTTCAATGAAAATAATAGAGTTACGTTAGGTGTTCAGGAAATACCTTTTGGTCCTGGGCGTGGCTGGTCTACGAGTTGGTATGGTGGTGTTTTAATTAATGCAGGTTTAGAAGATGTACATAATCTGGGGATTAGCTATTCAACAAAACCTTTTACGACTACCAAACTTGATGCAGCATTCTTCGCACGTGATGCGGGAAATTATACGGGTAATAGTAAAGATTCTTCCCGTTATTCAGCTAATTATGTTGATCCCGATAATGACAGTGACCCATATGTAAAAGAAAAAAATATGTTTATTGTGCGGTTACAACAAGACATTCCTGTATCTGCTTACCCAGATTTAAAGTTAAATGTAGGGTCGTCTTACTGGTATTCGGACATTGAAAATAAAGATAACTCTGAAACTGGTCACCGAAATGCTTGGGCTCTGTTTAGTAAGATAAATTATAAGAATGCAAATATTACGCTAACCGCAGGCAAAAATAAGGTTTCTAATCATGATGTTTTAGGTCGTGATTATTCCGTAATCGGTTCATTTGATAGTTCTTATAACTTAGCTAATGAAGGCGATTTTTATACCGCAGACATCAATTATGTTTTTAAGGATGTACTTTACGGTTGGTCTCTAACCCCATATGCAACATATAGTGCTTTGCGTAAAGACCTGAAAGATTTTAAAACTTCTACCCGAAATATTTTTGGTGTTCAGGTAGATAAAGGGCATTTTTCTGTCGCTGCAGAATATATGCTCGGGAAAAATGATCCGTTTATAGGCGGTAATGCAGACTCTTTCGCCCAAGGCGATGATCAAGGGTGGAGTAGATTATTGAATCTTTTATTTTTCTATAACTTCTAAAAAGTTATTACAAAAAGATTTTCAGGAAGATTTACAAATTCGATGGTTAAAGAAATGATTAAGCCTATTCAAAAATTACTGATTGCCAACCGTGGTGAAATCGCAATTCGAGTAATGCGTGCCGCTACAGAAATGGGCATCCGCACGGTTGCAATTTATGCAGAAGAAGATAAATTTGCCTTGCATCGCTTTAAGTCGGATGAAGCTTATCGGGTAGGTGCTGGCAAAAAGCCAATTGCGGCCTATCTGGATATTGAAGATATTATCCGTATTGCACTTGAGGCAGGGGTAGATGCCATTCACCCGGGCTATGGTTTCTTGTCTGAAAACCCTGAGTTTGCCGAGGCTTGTAGCCAAGCGGGAATCCGTTTTATCGGTCCAAAACCGGAAGTAATGCGTCAGTTAGGCAACAAGGTAATGGCACGTAACGTTGCAATGGTTGCATGTGTGCCTGTGGTTCCTGCCACCTCGGCACTACCGGAACGTATTGAAGACTGCCAGTTACTGGCCGCTGAAGTGGGGTATCCACTCATGCTTAAAGCCAGCTGGGGTGGAGGTGGCCGTGGCATGCGTGTGGTTGAAAATGAAAATGAACTCGAAGATGCAATTATCGTTGCACGTCGTGAAGCCAAATCTGCATTTGGCAATGACGAAGTCTATCTAGAGAAACTCATTCGCCATGCACGCCATGTCGAAGTACAGATCTTGGGTGATACCCATGGCAATATTGTCCATCTGTTTGAACGGGATTGTACGGTACAACGACGTAACCAGAAGGTGGTCGAGCGTGCGCCAGCACCTTATTTATCTGAAATACAGCGCAGTAAAATCTGTGACGCAGCTTTAAGACTGGCTCGTGCGGTAGATTACACCCATGCGGGTACGGTTGAATTTTTAATGGATGCCGAAACAGAGGACTTTTACTTTATTGAAGTTAACCCGCGCATTCAGGTTGAACATACGGTTACTGAAGAAATTACGGGCATTGATATTGTTAAGGCACAAATTCGGGTGACTGAAGGAGCTGCAGTTGGAGATGGTAGTAGTTTTATTCCACCACAAGATCAGATCAAATTATTAGGTCATGCACTGCAATGCCGACTCACCACAGAAGATCCTAAAAATGGCTTTATGCCAGACTATGGGCGTCTAACAGCATTTCGTAGTGCAACCGGTTTTGGGGTACGGGTAGACAGTGGTACTGCCTATACCGGTGCAGTCATTACGCCATATTATGATTCCTTACTCGCTAAAGTCACGGTTCGCGGTGCAAGTGGTGATGAAGCCAATGCCCGTATGCTGCGAGCGTTACAGGAGTTTCGTATCCGCGGCGTCTCAAATAATCTGGCATTTCTTGAAAATGTAGTAACTCATCCTTTATTTACACAAGGCACCTGTACCACCCGATTTATTGATACCACGCCTGAATTATTTAACCTTAAACCTAAGCAGGACCGTGCGACTAAGTTACTAGAGTTTTTAGGCGACATTACTGTCAATGGACAACCCGAACTCAAAGGGCGTTCACTTCCTGAAACGGTACCTGCTCCGGCACAGTTACCGATATTTAACTTAAACCTGCCCCTTCCTAGTGGAACCCGAGACCAGTTTAAGTTGCTGGGTGCAGAAGGTTTCGCAAACTGGATGCTAGACCAAAAGCGTGTATTGGTCACTGATACCACTATGCGTGATGCCCATCAGTCCTTATTTGCAACCCGAATGCGTACCGCAGATATGCTGGCGATTGCACCTTATTATTCTCATATGGCCAGTGAGCTGTTTTCACTGGAATGTTGGGGCGGGGCAACCTTTGATGTGTCGATGCGCTTTTTAAAAGAAGACCCCTGGGAGCGTCTGGCTCAACTGCGTGAAGCTGTGCCAAACATTCTATTCCAAATGCTGCTTCGCTCATCCAATGCAGTGGGTTATACCAACTATCCAGATAATGTCGTCCGTCAATTTATTGCACAGGCCGCACAAGGTGGGATTGACCTGTTTCGTGTATTTGACTCACTCAATGCGGTCGATAACATGCGGGTTGCTATTGATGCAGTTCGAGAGTCAGGCATGCTGTGTGAAACAGCAATCTGCTATACCAGTGATATCTTTGACAACAACCGCAGATATAACCTTAACTACTATGTCGATATGGCAAAGCAACTGCAAAAAGCAGGTGCCAATATTCTTGCCATTAAGGATATGGCCGGTATTTGTAAGCCAGCCGCAGCACGTGAGCTGATCAAGGCATTGAAAGAAGAAACCGGATTGCCGATTCATTTTCACACCCATGACACTAGTGGTATTGCCGCGGCCAGCATTTTGTCTGCCATCGATGCAGGCGTTGATGCAGTTGATACTGCCATGGATGCCATGAGTGGTTTAACGTCACAACCGAGTATGGGCTCAGTGGTTGCATCCTTACAAAATACCGAGCGTGATACAGGACTCAACCCGAATAACCTGCAACAGCTTTCTACTTACTGGGAAGGTGTACGTCATATCTATGCACCATTTGAGGCAGATATGCGTGCGGGTACAGCCGATGTCTATCACCATGAAATGCCGGGTGGGCAATATACCAACTTACGTGAACAGGCTCGCTCCCTAGGCATTGAAGAACGCTGGTCTGAAGTTTCCGATGCCTATGCACAAGTCAACTTATTGTTTGGCGACATTGTGAAAGTTACCCCAACGTCAAAAGTGGTGGGTGACATGGCTTTATATATGGTGTCGAATAATCTTAATTCAGAAGATATTGAAAACCCGAAACTTGAGATTGATTTCCCTGAGTCGGTGGTTTCCCTGTTTAAAGGTGAGTTAGGCACACCGGCACATGGTTTTCCAAAAGAATTACAGCACAAGGTGTTAAAGGGTGCAGCCCCGTTAAGTGATCGCCCAGGAGCAGTGATGCCACCAGTCGATTTGGCAGGTGAAAAAGCAATGCTTAAAAATATGTTCGGGAAAGAACTTACCGAACAGGAGCTGGCATCATATCTGATGTATCCAAAGGTCTTTACCGACTTTATGAAACACAAACAGAAATATGGCACGGTATCAAGTATTCCATCTTCAGCCTTCTTTTATGGTTTAAAAGAGCAAAGTCCAGTTGAAATTGAGCTTGAACGAGGCAAGACACTAGAAATAAAATTGCTGGGCCGTTCAGAAGCCAAAGATGGTGTGATTGATCTATTTGTAGAGCTGAATGGTCAGTTACGTCTGGTTCAGATTAAACAGGCAAGCCAAAAAGAAGTAACTACTCATCCGAAGGCAGACCCGACAAATCCGAAACATATCGGTGCTTCAATGCCAGGGATGATTAGTACAGTACCTGTGAAATTGGGTCAGTCAGTCAAGAAGGGTGAAACCTTATTTACCATTGAAGCGATGAAGATGGAGCTTGCCATTAAAGCTGATCAGGACTGTGTGGTTCAGGAAGTTTTAATGAGTGCAGGTAAGCAAGTTAGAAATATGGATCTAGTTTTGACGTTAAGTTAAAGTGAATATATTAAATTCTTATGGTATGAAATTTTATACATATTTGAAATTATTCATTTAATCTCACCTTAAGACAATTTGTTTTTCATTTAACAAATTGTCTTATTTGTATAAAGTTGAAAGTAAATAACTAAAAAGTAATATATCTATAGACGAGACTTTTTAATAATTAAAATAATATATAGTATATTAGTTATTGAAATAAAATCTTTATCTGTATGAATAAACCGATTTACTTAAATGCTCTAAAAGCTTTTGAAGCAAGTGCAAGATATAAAAGTTTCTCTGAAGCAGCTCAAGAATTAAATGTTACTCCAGCTGCAGTAGGGCAATTAGTAAGGGCATTAGAGGAATATTTAGGTTTTCCTTTATTCTATAGACAATCAAAAGGAAAAAATAGATTAATTACTACTGAAGTGGCTGAAATGGCATTGCCAGATATACAGTCTGGTTTTGATAAATTAGCTATTGGATTAGAAAAATTAAAATTAGGTAGTTCTACTGGTGTTTTAACTGTTACAGTTAGCCCTGCATTTGCTACAAAATGGTTACTGCCAAGAATAGATCAGTTTCAGAATAAATGGCCTGATTTAAATGTACGGTTAGATATGAATCTTAAAACTATAGATTTTTTAGCCAATAAAATTGATATAGGTATAAGATATGGAGAGGGATGTTGGGCTGATTTAGATGCAATCAAAATTATGGATGAAGAGGTTTATCCAGTATGTTCACCTAGCTTTTTACAGAACAGAGATTCAAAAATTTGTTTAGAAGATCTATTAACAGAAATCCTGATTCATGATCAATCAATGGAAGCTCATTCTAAATTCCCTACATGGGAAAAATGGTTAGAAGCAGCTGGGTTTAGTTCATTTCAAAATAAACGCAATATACAAATAAATAATTCTGCTGCTGTTTTACAGACAACTATGGATGGACATGGGATCGCATTAGCACGTAGTGTTATGGTACAGGATGATATCCGTTCTGGTAGATTAATAAGACTTTTTCCAAATATAAATTATCAATCGCCATTATCTTACTATATTGTTTATCGACATGAATTATCTAATTTACCTAGAATATTAGCTTTTAAAGAATGGATGATTCAAGAAAGTTACAATTTTAGCAGTTTAAATTAATGACCTAGTATTTAAATAGTTAAAGCTATATATTAAAATTTTGTCTTAATTAAATATAATTAAGACTAATTAATAGTAGGTAATATTATGCAAGGAAAAGCATTTCAGGATCTCTATCCTGAGGAATATAGTCATTGTTTTGGATGCGGCCGTAATAATAAACATGGGCATCATCTAAAAAGCTTTTGGAGTGACGATATGAATACTACCATTGCTAAAATAACACCATCTAATATTTATACTGGAGGTGTACCAGACCATCTTTATGGTGGGCTCATTGCCTCTCTGCTAGATTGCCATGGTGCAGCTTCAGCTGCAGCCTTCAAAAGTTTAACTATCGGTAATAAATTTGATGGGTCAGAACCATTAGTTAGATTTGTAACTGGTAGTTTAACAGTTAATTTTGAGAAACCAACACCTACAGAATGCGAATTAACAGTAACAGCAAAATTAATCTCAATAGAAAATAGGAAAGTAAAGGTTGAGCTCGCTTTATTAGCAAATGACTTAGTATGTGCCACGGGTGAGATGTTAGCTATTCAGCTAAAAGATATTTAAGAAGAGAAAAAGCTATTAATAAATAGCTTTTTTATAGATTTATAAGATTTTTTGAGGCGAAATATAGGAGTTTGATGCACGAGTAAACCACATTAATTGTATAGTACCCATAAGTAACACAATTGATGCCAGTATAAATTGTTGATTATATTCAAACCCAAATTTTTGTAAAAAACTAAAACAAATTCCACCAATTAATTGGATTGAAGCAAAACACAAGGTCGCTACACTCCAAAGCTTTTTATAGGAAAGACCATATAATTGTAGAATTGTATAAGAAGTTAAAAATACAACTGCTGGATTAAGTAACCCAGTTAGGAAGGAAGATAAAAAAGCGAATAACTGATTATAGCTAAATATAGCTATAAATATAGCTAAAATATAAAAGCTATATAAAATTTTCAGTGCAATAAAATTTCCAAGCTTTCTGGCTAGAAGATAAGCAATATAAGCACCCAGCGCACTTCCAGTGCCATAAAGAATCCAGTTTATATTTACTAGTATTAATTTTATTTTTAATTCATGACTTAAATAATCAATCCAAAACAATGAGTGAGGTATATATGCAAATGCACTCGAACTATATGCTATAAGTAAGCTATAAAACAGAGTCCCAATTTTTGTAGGATTAGCATCTATCTGAGCCTTTTCAGTTAGTTGATGTTTAAAAATCTGTAATAAATAGCTCAGAGCAATACATATTATAAGTGCAAAAGTACTCAGAATAAGCCATGCAGTTTGAATAGAAATACGATCTAAATAAGGTAAAAATAGAGTTGCTAATAAAACTCCAATACCTATTCCACTAAAGCCAATGAAATTAATTCTAAAGCGATCTTGGGGCGCGGAACATTGTGCGATAACACTTGGAGATAAGATCATTAATAAGCCACCACTAACACCTGAAAGTACGCGCCAGCAGATATACCATAATTCATCAAAATTTGAGAAAGCACAGCAGATTAGACTTATCATTCCACAAATAGCTGCACCTTGAATAACATTACTCATTATCTTTGTTTGTGGTAAACGCATTGCTAGAAGGGCTCCCACCAAATAGCCCAATAAGTTAGCGCTACTTAATACACTTGCAAATTCATGGCTCCAACCAAATGCTTCTCGTGTAGATGGGAGAAGAGCGGTATATGAAAATCTTAGGATACCGATACCTAAGCACATACTAAGACAGAGAAAGATACTTAGCTTGGTTCGATATGATTGCATTTTCTACTAATGTCCATTCCTTTATAAATCATCGATATTTTTTATATATTTAGGATATTGATCAAATGATTTATACTTTAATTCATTTAAAGAAAAACTTTAACGAAAATGGATATTCCAAAACATCTAAATGCGCTTAAAGCTTTCGAGGCAAGTGCGAGGCATCAAAGTTTCTCAGGGGCAGCCCAAGAATTAAACGTTACTTCTGCTGCAGTTGGCCAATCTGTCCGCTCTTTAGAGGAGTTGTTAGGAATAACTTTGTTTTATCGGCAATCAAGTGGAAAAAAGCGATTAAAGTTAACTGAGCTTGCAGAACAGATATTACCTGATATTCAAACTGGATTTGACTATCTTAGTAAAGCAGTGAATAAGGCAAAGGTAAGTAGTGCAAAACAAAAGTTAACAGTAGCTATTAGCCCAACATTTGCAAGTAAGTGGCTATTACCACGGATTCATAGTTTTCAGCAGGCATATCCAGAAATAGAAATTAATTTTGATACTGACCTAAAGCCAGTTGATTTTAGTAGTCACGGTATTGATATTGCAGTGAGATATGGAACTGGCTATTGGTCAGGCTTAGTGGCAGAAAAATTGATGGAAGAAGAAATTTTTCCTGTTTGTTCGCCTGATTTTTATCAGAATTATCAATCTCAATTAAAAGACATTAAAAAATTATTAGATCTACCTCTAATACATTGTTTATCAATGGATAATAATTCGGGTTTTATTACTTGGGATAAATGGCTTAAATCAAATCATATTACGAGTGAAAATAATCAAAGTGGTTTTAAAATAAACAATTCTGCTGGGGTATTGCAATTGGCTATAGAAGGGCATGGTATTGCATTAGGACGGAGCGTAATTGCTTGTGATGATTTAAAAAAAGGAAATCTAATGCGTCTTTATCCTGAAATATCCTGTATTTCACCGTTAGCTTATTATATTGTTTATCGTGAAGAAAGTTGTACATTGTCTAAGTTAACCGCATTTAAAGAATGGTTGATTCAGGAAACGAAAGAAAGACAATAATTTGATAAAAGTACTAAGAGTAGTACTTTTATCTATATTATGCATTTTGCTATATCGTTTTTCTAGACTGTTTTGAATGTAGCCAGATAAGACAAATTGCGGCTACTACCAACCAAGGTACTAATGCGATATTCATTGCTTTCCAGCCGAATAAATCGAGTAACGCACCTGCGCTAAAAGAACAAATTAAGCCTACAATAAAAACAGTCATGTCGTTAATGGCTTGGGCCTTAGCTTTTTCAGCCGCTGTATAAGTTCCTGTGAGTAAAGAAGTGCTGCCAATAAATAAAAAATTCCATCCGACGCCTAATAAAATTAAAGAAATAGCAAAAGATGCGAACTGAATACCTGAGAGGGAAAAACCAATGTAACAAGCAAATAATATAAGACCGGCAAACATGATTTTAAGTACACCAAATCGGGCGATTAAATTTCCAGTAAAGAATGAGGGTAGGAACATACCAAGCACATGAAGCTGAATGACAGTTGTAATCGTGCCTAGTTCATGGTGTGAATGTCGCATGGCAATTGGCGTGGCGGTCATACCTAAAATCATGATGCCATAACCTGTAACTGCACCAAACAGAGCAACTAGATAGGTCGGTTGGAAGACAATCTGTTGCCATGGGCGACCAGCAGTAAAATCGGACTTTTGCTCAACTCTATCGGCAATATACAGGTTAGATAAAATCCCCATTGCTACCAGTGAGATGATACTAATAATTAAAAATGAACCGATATATTCTAAATGCTGGAATAAAGGCCCACCGAAGCGCGCTAAAGTTGGGCCAATGAGAGCTGCAACAATTCCACCTGCCATCACCCAAGAAATAGCGCGTGAGCGGAACGCATCATCTGCTACTTCACTGGCAGCAAAACGGTAAAACTGCGCAAAGGATTGATAAGATCCAACACATAGTGTGCCTAAAGCTAAAAGCATGAGTGAGCTATAAAAAATACCAATAGAGGCAATAATGCCACCAAGTACACCTAAGGCTGCGCCGCAAAGAAAACCATTACGTCTCCCTACACGTGCCATGAGCATTGAGGCTGGGAACATCATTAAAGCCGTACCCAAAAACATAGAAGCGATGGGCAGTGTTGCAAGTGTTGGTGTGTTTGCAATATTGGCCCCAGCCAGACCACCAATAGTCATGACCATAACAGAAACGGTTTGGAAAAGTGATTGCGAGCTCGCTAAAATGAGAACTTGGCGGTGCATGGTGTTTTGAAGCATAAAAAGCCTGTGCGGTACTGAATTTTTGAAGTTAAGAAAGAAACGTTTTTCGAAATAGTTCTACATGGTTAGCACAATTCGAAATTGAGCTTGCCCTAATTTCATTTTTAAATAAGCTTCCTCAACTTGCTCTAACGGGTAAGTTTTAACCATGGCACGTGTATTAGTTAATACACTGAAATCAAGGGTTCTTTCTATTTCATAAGGTGTCCCTGTGATTGCCCCCTCAACACTACGTTCTCCTCCAACTAAAGCTGGGGCGGGGATAGTGAGTGGTTCTTTACCGACGCCAACAATCATTAACTTTCCATGTGGAGCAAGGCCTGCAAATAAGTTAGATGTTATTTCACCATTAGTAATTGTTGATAAAATAACTTGTGCTTTACCTAAATGTTGTAGTTTTTCGACAGCATTTTCTAAATCGGTATTGATGTAGAGATGCGCTCCTAATTTTGTTGATTGTTCGGCAATATCTTGCCCACGACCAATAGCAACAACTTTAAACCCCATTTTTTTTGCATATTGAATAGCTAAATGGCCTAATCCACCGATACCAAATATAGCGACGAGATCACCTGCTTGTGCACCTGATTTTTTAAGTGCATTGAAGGTCGCAATACCTGCACAAAGTAAGGGGGCTGCTTCGACCGAACTTAATTCATCAGGAATGGCAACTAAACCAGTTTCTTTGGCAATCATCATTTCTGCATAACCCCCATCATGGGTACTGCCCATAATAGGTTGTTGATTACACAAATTAAATAATCCCTGACGACATTCAGAACATTGATTACAATGTCCACCTAATCGACCAACTCCTACACGCTGGCCAATTTCCCACGAACCCAAAGTATGTTTTGGAAGAGCAATAATACGACCAACAACCTCATGTCCCGGAACACGTGGAAAAAAGTCCGGATTAATATTCTCTACCGTCATCATATCTGCGCCACAGATTCCACAGGCTTCTAAGGCAAGTAAAACCTCACCTGTTCGAGGTACTGGAATAGGGCGCTCAACGAGTTTTAGTAATCCAGTTTGAGTTGCTTGTGCTGCTGTATATGTCGTTTTCATGTTTTAAATCCTGATCTCTAAATATATTGATTGTTCTTAAAAAGATACTGAATGCCTACTTTCGTAGCATCGACAGCACCCGCAAGGTAACCTGAATGGTGTTTTGACCATTCACTTGCAATTCCGATAATCTGGTTATCCCAGATTGAGGTAGTCGGTGTTATATCAGGTGAGAAAGCGTGTATTGAGGCTGGGTTCATCCAGTCTGCGTCTGTTGCTGTAAATGAATCTGTTGACCAATCTTTAAGCAATTCCAGTTCTGGTTTTTTTGCCTGTTTACCAAAGAGTCGAACAAGCTGCGCTTGACAATGAACAATCAGATCTTTTTCATCAATCTTTTGTCTTGTTGTAGATGGAACACCTAAGAAACCAAATAATGCTGCTTGATCATTTGGTATAGATGCATCATGAATTTCAACCAGAGGTCCAATATAACTACGAACCTGACCTGATAAGCCCTGTTGCTTCCAAAATGGTTCTGGGTAAATAGCGATATACTTTGCATGTGGTGCCATCCAAGTTGCAGTTTTTTGCCATTGCTGTGAAGTAGACTGAGGAAGTTCGGGGGTAAATTTTATTTTCTGTATGGCTAAACGAGGTGGTGTGGCCAATAAAATAGAGTGCGCCTGATAACTGGTTTTTTGCCCTGTACGATCTTGAGTAGTTATTTCAATCTCATGTGACTTGTGGCAAATGAGATCGGTGACTTGTTGTTCCATCTTGATTTTATTAGCAGGAATTTTTTGATTTAAAGCTTGAATAAGATCATCCATTCCACCTTTAAGTCGAATAGATGGAGTAGACCAAATATGATTTAATAATCGTACGGGAGGCGTTGCTTGGCTTTGATCAATGATTACATCACCATTTGCAGCTTGTTCAACAACAGGCAAATCTAATTCATTCACTAATCGCATTAACTGTAGATTCATTTCAGGCCAAATCCATGTTGCCCCCAAATCAAAGCCATGTGAACTAAAGATGCGACCACCTAGGCGATCTCTAGCCTCTAATAAAAGGTAGTCGGAGAAATTAGCCTGCTCTAATAAATAAGCAGCATATAACCCACTTAGCCCAGCACCAATAATAATAATTTTTGATTTAATCATTTAAAGACTCACTCCAAGATGCTCTTTTTTTATATAGAGTGTTGCACCGGTAAAGCCTGCATAGAATTTGAGGTGAGTTTTAGGAGGGAGCCGTATCCAAGTTCCTGCTTCATAGGTCATATGTTCATGACATAATTGACCATTAATAATGAAGATTTCGAATCCTTTATCAGATGTTGCTTCAAAGTTTTGCTTAATATGGAGTCTTTCTAAATAAGTATGCTCATAAATTGTGGAAATTAATGGACAAATCAGACGATTCTTAATCGTTTTCCATTGTTTAGGATCATTTGTATTAATACGTAAAGGTTCGGTTTCTGACATGGGGAGTTGCATTAATTTAACGAAAATTAATGCACCATCTTGACCGCTTGAAGGTGTATGAAAGGAGCCATGGGGATTACGTAGATACCATCCTGTTGGATAATGCTGAAGATTATTTTCAATAAATATACCTGACAACACGAAAATCTCTTCACCTTGGGGGTGTTGATGTTCTGGAAATGCTGTTTGTGGGGCATACCGAACTAAGCTTGTTGCTCGAGCAGTTTCATCACCAATGCGGTCAAACATAACTCGTTCAACCTCACCACCAGGAGATTTTACCCAATGATAATCTTGCGATCGGATAATAGCGATTTGCGAGAAATCAGCATTAATTAACATTGTAGCTGCTCAACCAATATGAAGATTCGAAAGAAAAGCACTGATAAACATGCCTAGTCCAAAGATAGAATGTCCAATAAAACTAAAAAATCTGGTTTTTGATGGATGAAGAGTATTTGATCCTGCTATGCCTGCTCCCATACCAGGCATCATCACAAAGAAGGGTGCAATTAATAGTATCCATGAGATTAAAAGAGGAGGAAGAATTGTTGGTTGCGTAAACCAATATATTCCTTCAAAACTTATGAGTATAAGAACGTAACCAATACCAATGATGTAATGGGCTAACCAACCTAGGGCTTTTTCAAAAGGGATTGGACGAGCATTTACTAATTTTTTTTGTATAAATTGGCCAGATGGTAAATGCCCCAGCCAGCGGCCAACCATTGCCCAATTCGTGCTAGGTACATGAAACAACCTATTTAGGAGCAAAGCCCATAAATCTAAAATGAATGTAGCGCCTATACCAATGAATAGAGTTTTATAGATTAGATATACTGTTTCAGATATTGGAGGCATCTTTCTGTACTCTGATTCTAGGGGGTCTTCACGAATAGCAGGCTAAATTTTTTAGCCAAAGGTAATACAACCAAAGCCGTTGGAAATGCCACCATCCAAGAATAAAGCCAAGTCGGTAACCATATGCCGATTAACGCTGTATTTAGTCCTATACTTTTGATAACGCTAATGATTGATATGACACCACTCATAATGAAAGTTAAGAAAAAGGGGACGAGTAGATTTAATGCTTGGGGAGGCAGTTTGGGAATATTAAAAAAAATTTTACTCATCTAATCCACCACTAGATACGAATATTAGAAGCTGGTCCAGACTTATTAGATATATGAACTTTTAATGTAATCGCTAAATAAGTCATAAAGGAAAATCCTTGTTATTAAAAACAAATGAAATTTAGAACATGTGTATATTTTATTTTTGAGTTTTTTTTATTACTTAACAAATCAGATTAACTTTCATGGGTTGAAAGAAAATCTTTATTGAAAGATGCTTCTTATAAAAATCTATAAAATTAATAATTCATAATGAGAGAATGTAGAAAAAATTAAAGACTCGAGAAAATTAATGCAAAATAATTGATTGGGTTATCAATATTTTCAAGGCTTATAGAAGTTCGAATAAGCTTTGCTGAATGGCCATATCCTGACAGATGGATATCCCAACATTCCCCTAAGTAATTGAAGATATGGTAATAATTAAAGTTTTAGTATTAGCGTCTCTAGTTGCTTTTAGCGGAATTTATAAATAATTAAGAACTAATTGATTATTGTGAAGTTTAAGAAGTAGGAGTCATGCATATGTCTTAATAAATTGAACTAAATAGAATGCTAAGCAGGTGGTAAGATGGGGCAGTGGATTGACTTCATCTAAGAATATCATCCCCAAATATTTGTGAGAAATTATGATTAGAAGCAGCTATGTTGCACATGTAACACGAGTTATAAACCTAATGAAAGTTGGGGCGTTTGTTAAGTAGATAAATTCTTTATCATATCTCTTTGAATTATTTATTAATTTTTATAAACCCAATTGGTAAATTGGAGTAGAATTATGATAACTATTAATATTTTCTCAATAGTCATATGTTGAAATTGATAAATCCATAAGAAATTTAATTTCTCTAAATGAGTTTAAAAGTAAATTTAATTCATTAAAAAGCCCCAAAAAACATAAAAAAAATGTATTTAAGTAAATCTCGTTCAAGTTCTTTGACTTTATTGATTACTCATTACATTCTAGATCTACAACAAATAATTATGTTGTTGTGACGTTGTGTATATTTCTTAAGTAACTTATTAGTAATAATTACTAAGCCAAAGAGATTATACATAATCATATTATTTAATTTTCCATATTTATAGTTTATATTTTATTGATTCGATATTTAATTATTCTTGAATCATGTAAATAACTAGTAATGAAGTTAATAAAACCTAAATAGTTTTATAAAATACTACTTCAATAACTAAATTTAAGCTGTAGAGAAATGGAATTTTAAATTTACAGTTATATTTACCATCATTAATTATAAATTTAAATATTACGAATTAAATGATTATAAGTTAGTTCGTTATTTAAAATGATGATGTAGTTCAATGAGGACTAAAATGAAACAGATTATATGTACGAAGAATGCACCAGAAGCAATCGGTCCATATTCACAAGGTATTGGATTTCAAAATTTAATCTTTACCTCAGGGCAATTACCTTTAATTCCGGAAACAATGAAATTTCCAGAAGGGGGTATTCGTGAGCAAACATATCAATCATTACTCAATGTTAAAAGTATTTTAGAGGCTCAAGGTTCTTCACTTGAATACGTGATCAAAACAACATGCTTTTTAGCAGATATGGCTGATTTTTCAGAATTCAATGAAGTATATCTAGAGTTTTTCGGAACAAATAATTCACCTGCACGCTCATGTGTTGAAGCTGCTCGATTACCTAAAGATGCACTTGTCGAAATTGAAGTTATCGCTTTTAAGCCTTCATAAGGCTACGAGCCATTTTTTTCATAGGATTTAAAGAGCAAGATAGAGCATGTTTAGTATTAGTAATAACGAATTGTATTCAGGAAAGAGTAGCCCACTTTTTAATAAGGAGATAGCCAGTCAAGTTCGTAATCTACACCGCAAAATCGAAGGATATGATCCCACTCCTTTAGTTTCATTAGAATATTTAGCTAAAAAATTAGGCTTAAAAAATATTTTAGTAAAGGATGAATCGAAACGCTTTGGCTTAAATGCCTTTAAAGTTCTCGGTGGTTCATATGCTTTAGCTAAACTGCTTGCTGAAAAGTTAAATATTGATATGAATCATTTTGATTTGAAAAATATTAAAACTTTATTGAAAGAAACTGTTGTATTTACGACTGCCACAGCCGGAAATCATGGAACCGGTGTTGCCTGGGCTGCAAGAGAAATGGGGCAAAAAGCGGTTGTATTCATGCCTAAAGGTTCTGCAAAAGCAAGTGTAGAAAGAATCAGAGCTTTAGGCGCTGATTGTATTGTCACAGATGTAAATTATGATGACACCGTTCGTTTAGCTAACAAGACAGCCCAGGAAAATGGATGGCTTCTTGTGCAGGACACTGCGTGGGATGGTTATGAGACGATTCCGACATGGATTTCTCAAGGTTATATGACTATGGCTGATGAGGCTGTAGAACAACTCAATGAATTTAAAGATTTAGTACCTACCCATATTATGCTTCAAGCAGGTGTAGGGGCGATGGCTGGTGGAATTCTAGGGTATTTGGTTGATGCGCTTGGTGTCCAAAATTTTAAAGCTATTGTTTCGGAACCTGTTACTGCCGATTGTGTTTATCAATCTGCACAAGATAAATCTGGACAGCTTATTGCAGTTGATGGTGACTTAAATTCAATTATGGCTGGTTTAGCTTGTGGCGAGGTCAATCCAATTACATGGCCGATCTTAAAAGATTGTACGTTTGCTTTTGCGAAGGTCGAAGATTCTATAGCTGCGACTGGAATGAGAATTTTAGGTAATCCATTAAAGGGTGATGACCCCATAACGAGTGGTCCTTCTGGTGCAATTAATCTAGGTTTACTTTATGCACTTAGTAACAGCCCAGAGCAGGCGGATCTAAAAGAAAGTCTAGGTTTAAATGAAGAATCAGTTGTACTGATTTTTAGTACGGAAGGTGACACAAACACAGATCTATATAGAAAAGTGGTGTGGGAAGGATGTTATCCCTACTAACTACAAGGTTATTTAATCAAATATAGAGATATTGTGGATAGACAAGGAATTTAGATGAGTTTAATAAGTTTTGAAGAACAGTTACACCGTTGGAGACACGAGCTTCATTCTAATCCTGAAACGGGTTTTGAAGAAATTACTACAGCGGAATATATTGCTCAACAACTAAAAAACATGGGTTTAGATGTTCATACCGGAATTGGTGGAACAGGTATAGTCGCGAACTTAACAGTGGGCAATAATCCTACTGTTATTGGCCTACGTGCTGATATGGATGCATTGAATATTACTGAAACAACCGGTAAATCTTATTGCTCTAAAAATCATGGAAAAATGCATGCTTGTGGCCACGATGGTCATATGAGCATGCTGCTGGGTGCTGCTAAATTATTAACTGAAAATCGTGATTTTAATGGAACGGTTAGGTTTGTTTTTCAGCCCGCAGAAGAACATGGCCGCGGTGCTAAAGCTATGATGAGTGAGGGATTATTAGAGCGCTTTCCAATCGATGAATTTTATGGTGTCCATAATTGGCCAGGCTTACCAGCGGGTAGTATCTGTACTCGAGTAGGTGGGATTATGGCAAGTGAGGATAATTTCACTATTAAAATTAAAGGTAAAGGAACACATGCAGCTCGACCTCATATGGGCAAAGACCCGTTAGTGATTGCAGCTGAGATTATCTTAGCTCTCCAGACTATTATTTCACGTAATCTTGATCCAAGTGTTCCTGCAGTGATTTCTTGTACAGAAATTCATACTGATGGCATTCGTAACGCAATTCCTAGCAATGTTGTTATTACAGGAGATACGCGTAGTTACTCTCCAGATGTACAGACAATGTTAGAAAATAGAATGCGTACCATTTGTGAAAGCATTTGTAAAATGCATGACGCCGAATGTGAATTCGAATATACACATGAATTTTCTCCAACCGTGAATCATGCAACTTGCGTTAATACTGCTGTTAACGCGGCAATTAATATCGTGGGTGAATCAAAAGTAGATGCAAATGTTCAAGCTATGATGGCTTCAGAAGACTTTGGAGCATTTATAGAGAAAGTACCAGGTTGTTTCGCTTTTATTGGAAATGGTGTTGAAGAAGATGGAAAGGGATTTATTCCTCTTCATAACTCTAACTATGACATTAACGACGATATATTAAGCGTTGGTGCCCAATATTTTGCTGAAATTATCAGAACTCGTTTGCCTTTATAAAAGGAAGAAATACTAAAAAGCGTATTTCTAATGATTTAACAGAAGGAACTGTTATGTCCATTTAATGCAGAATAACGTTAAATAAACTTAATTATAAATGAGGAGTAAATTTTATAAATTTACTTTATGGGCAACTATGTTCAATTTTTATAATAAGATATTTAGCTGTTCTGCATTCTAAGGCATTTCCATTCCTCGAAAACCTAAATAAGTTTCAGAGGCAAGAATTATGTCAAACATTTTAAATCAGACGAAAGGATATTTGGATAGTAATAAATGGAATTCACAAGATACTACATGGATGCTAGGGCTGTTTGGAACAGCAATTGGAGCTGGTGTTTTATTCTTACCCATTAATGCAGGAATTGGCGGTCTAATTCCATTGTTGATTACTACACTGTTAGCATACCCAATTACTTTTTTTGCTCACCGTGCATTTGCTCGATTTATTTTATCCTCTAGTAAACCAGAGAGCGGTATTACTGGAGTAATCTTAGAGTATTGGGGAACTACTGCTAGTCGTATTTTTAATTTAATTTATTTTTGGGCAATTTATACGATCTTATTGGTATATGCAGTAGCAGTAACAAATACAGTTGAGTCTTTTATAACTCACCAATTGCATTTGGCCGCACCACCACGTGCTTTATTGTCATTTATATTAATTTGTATTTTGTTATTTATTGTCCGTTTTGGCCAAGATATAACAGTAAAAGTAATGAGTATTTTAGTCTACCCATTTATTATCTCATTAATTTTTATGGCTATTTGGCTAATACCTCATTGGAATACTGCCATATTTGAAAACTTTACTTTAACTTCAAATAATCATAATAATATCTGGATGACGTTATGGATGACCTTTCCTGTTTTAGTCCTTTCATTTAATCATTATCCGATTATTTCACCTTTTGTAGTCAAGCAACGTAAAGCATATGGTGAGATAGAAGCAGATAAAAAATGTGCACAGATTCAAAGATATGGTTATATGTTGATGGTGTGTGTTGTCATGTTTTTTGTCTATAGTTGTATATTAAGTTTATCTCCTCAAGACCTAGCATCTGCAAAAGAACAAAATATTTCTATTCTTTCGTATCTTGCTAACTATTTTAACACTCCAGTGATCGCATGGGCTGCTCCTCTAATTGCTTTCATTGCAATTATGAAATCTTTTTTAGGACATTATATTGGTGCACATGAGACATTAACAGATATCATTTCTGATCAATGTCAAAGGAAAGAAATTAATCTAACCAAAGGATCTGTCGATAAAATTATTTTTATATTTATGATTTTGACCTGTTGGTTTGTTGCTTATAAGAATCCAAGTATTCTCGATATTATTGTGAGTATTAGTGGGCCTACCGGAGCAATCTTAGTTTTATTACTTCCTATGTATGCTATATATAAGATTCCTTCACTCGCAGCATATCGTAATAAAGCTAGTAATGTTTTTGTTACATTGATTGGGATAATTACAGTTTCTGCAATTTTTTATAGTTTAGTCTAATGAGTATAAAGGCAAAGCGAATTAGTGCTTTGCCTTTTTATTATTTAAATGGGAATTGAAAGAGAAGCTTTATCTTTTTTCATAGCTACAAGTGTTTTAAAACGTTTTACATTATTATTTTTTATAAATAGTTTTTCAGAAATATCCGTATATTGATCCATGTCTTTTACTTGAAATATTAGTACAAAATCCCATTCGCCAGTAACATAATATGATTGTTGAATATATTCGCAGTTTGAAAAAAGTTTTCTTGTATTATCCAAATGTTCATGCTGTTCACTTAAAATTTCAACCATAGCAATGATAGTAATAGGAAGACCTAAAAAAGCTGCCTCAATATTGGCTGTATAAGATTTAATTACGCCTTCATCACTTAATTTTTTTAATCTTCTATTTACTGCAGCTGTAGACAAATTTACCCGCTCACCTAAATCTTTTTGAGCAATTCGGGCGTCTTCTTGAATAATCTTAAGAATTTTTAGATCAAATTGATCAAGTTGAACTTGTGACATAATTTACTCAGCTAATTTGGATCAATACGCAATAAAATTTCATATGAGAACTCATTTTATCAAAAAAGAATCAAGTTAAAGAAATATTATATCAATTATTGGTTAGTATTATGGATATATTGAAATGGAAGATGTTAAGTCATTACAAATGGAAATGTTAATTGACGGTGAGCTTCTTATTAAACAGATTAATGAATTAGGTGAAATAGGTGCTGACTCGGACGTTGGTGGGCGTACGCGTATTGCCTTAACTGATGATGAAAAGAAAGGCCGTGACTTAGTTGTTCAATGGATGAAGGAACTTGTTCTAAATATAGAAATTGATGAGATAGGTAATATTTTCGGAACTTTACCTTCTATTAATGGAAACTGTCATGAGAATGTACTAATGATGGGATCACATATAGATACTGTACAAAATGCTGGTGCACTCGATGGTTGTTATGGTGTATTGGCTGGTTTAGCTGTTGTAAGAGCTTATCGTAAAGCTGGAATTCTTCCTTTACGTCCGATCACTGTTGCTGCTTTTACTAATGAAGAGGGTGTACGATATCAACCTGATATGATGGGTTCATTAGTTTACGCGGGTGGGATGCCAGTTGAAGAAGCCCTAAATGTGATCGGTACAGATGGAACTCGTCTTGGCGACGAGTTATCGAGAATTGGCTATGCGGGTCATTTAAAGGTAGGAACCATTATTCCTCAAGAATATGTTGAGCTTCACATTGAACAGGGGCCAATTTTAGAGAAAGAAAATATAGAAATAGGTGCCGTAGAAAACTTACAAGGTATTTCTTGGCAACAAATTATTATTAGGGGAAAGGCAAATCATGCAGGTACAACTCCAACTGAGATGAGACACGATGCTGGTTTTGCGGCAGCTTCAGTAAATACATTTTTAAGAGAGTTAGCTGTAGAAGCCAAGACAACTTTGGCAACCGTTGGAAGTGTAAAGGTTCATCCTAATTTAATTAATGTCATACCAAGAATGGTCGAATTTACGGTTGATTTGCGTGATCCAGATGAAAGCAAATTAAAAAATGCTGAGAATAAATTAAATAATTTTTTAAAATTATTGGAAGAACAAGAAGGTGTTCAGGTTGAACAAAAGCAATTAGCTCGATTTGAGCCAGTTCATTTTAATGAAAAGATTGTTCAGCTCATTGAAAGCACTGCTAATAAATTAGGTTTTAGCTACCGCCGTATGACTTCTGGTGCTGGTCATGATGCTCAAATGATTGCACGGATTACTCCTACAGCCATGATCTTTGTTCCAAGTAAAGGAGGAGTTAGTCATAATCCTCGCGAGTTTACAGAGCCAAATCAGCTTATAAATGGTGCCAATGTATTACTAGAAGTGGTTAAAAATTTAATTTAATTATCCAATGATCTATACCTCAAGAGGGTATAGATCATTACATATATATATTCTATATGAAATATATAATTATAATTCATCAGAATCTCATTTTTTAAATTGAAAGAGCAATAAGGTGGTTCTATTCAAGTTAGGCAGAAATGTGCATTAATATTTTCCGTATTGCAAATATAAAACCTGTTTTAAATAATATACGACCATTTTCATCTTTTACTGCTCCAGATTCAGAAGGAGTCAGTCCGCGGAATTCCATTTTTTTCTTATCAATAGCATCTTTTAAAGCCTCAATTTCACTGGGAAGAAAAATATCATTTAACGCTGGTAAGACTTCTATTGATTGATTTTCACTGTTTGATCTCATAATTTGTTTTGGTCGCATGTCTACAATGACTTCTGCATTTTTTTTAAGAATATTGTTTTCTACTTTAAGCTTATTTTTTTCAGCAATAATTTGGCCAAAAACTGCTCTCAATGCGGGATCATCTAATCTTGTTAATAACTGTAAATCCGTTGGTATATTAAGTACTCTTGATTGGGTTACATGCGGTTTTTTCAAAGTGGTATTGGCTTTCGTCGCCCACGCTTCGATCAGTAAACGAAAATGCACACCTGTTTTATTACGAATACTGACAGTACCTACGCCATTATTTGCTTTTGATATTCGCCCTATAGTTGCAATTGAGAAATCTTTCTCTCCTGAATTATAGCGAGCTTTCAATAAAGAATTGAGTTGATCTAATGATTTTTCCGTCCGAGGACTTTTATCTAATTTTAAATTTTCTAATAAAACATTTATATCAATGTTCATATGATTATTCCTTAAAATACTTTTTTTGTTTTAAACCGAGAGTTGATAACTTTAAAATTTTTTGGTTCATATTATTTTCTAGAGCTTTGATTCCGACATCTAATAAATTGCTATCTTGCATGTATTGTTCAAGTTCTAAATAATTTGCAACTTTTTTATACCCATCAAGCTTATTATTCGGGTCAGCTAGTAATGCCATTTGACGGAGCATAGCATTCGTTGCAATAAGTTGTTGTTCCGGATCAAGCATTAAGAGATGAGGTGTATAGTTTTTACGCATCATTAATCGACTAAGACTTTGAGTCAAGCGCTCAATGGCTGATGTTTTTCTTATTTCATCGAGCATGTCTGGATAGATTTCTGCATCATCGCAAAGCAATGAAAGATGAAGCAACTCTGATTTAGTTTCTATAAAATCGACTTTAATATCACTTTCTGTACCGACAGCTATTAATTTATTGACGACATCATTTTCCGTTCGTTTTTGCTCGATTTCAATGATACGACGAATTAACTTAAAAGTTGCAATCCAGTCTTTTGCGCATTCATCAGCTTCGACTAACTGTTTTTCGTATCGGCGCTGAAGTGCTTGTAGTTCATCGTGTTTTTTAAATAATTGACCTGCATATTCAGCTTCATATTTGGACTCTTCTATTTTTTCAATCTCATATTCTAATTTAATTGCTAAATTAGCAGCTTCATGTGCTTTGTAACTCATAAAGTTAAGATGCGCATTAAGTGCTGGGAGATAACTTGCATCAGTAATGAACCAACGACACCGCACACAATTTTCTAAGCCATGCGGAACCGAATCATAAACTTTTCGTAATATATCAGTTGAATCTTTCAGTAGTGCTCCACCATTCCAGCAGCCAGGTATTGTTTGACTTTCGTTTGAGCGAACAGTATTTCCGCCCGCTAGGCATAGTCCATGATGACGATATTCCCAGCCGATGGGATTTCGTTTAACTAATGCCGCCTCAATAGATAGATTATCGTGATAGGCCATTTTGTGCTCAATTTGTCGTATTTCAGCATCTTGCAGAAATACTTTAACACTCTCCTGTGCTTTGCTATCGAGAAGCTTCTCCGCCTCGTTCATTTTATCCTTCATAATTGTTGGGGTGAGTTTCGTATAATAAAGGGTCATGATTAGACGCGAATGACCTGCTAGTATCTTCGATACAATAGGTAATGGAAGCTTGGCATCAAGAACATAGCTGGTGATAAGTGATACACGAAGGCTGTGTAATGGAAATTCAGTTTTCGTTTTTACTAATTCAGGAGTATTGCTATATTTATGAACTAGATTAAGTGGGTGACCATTTGACAAAGTATCACCAGAAATGAAAAGATTTTTTTCTAACTGATGTAATAATTTATACCAGAATCTCTGAACTAAAATTTCTTGAATTGGCTTACTGCGATCTGCAACATTCTTTGCCCTAGCATCACGAAATAAAAAGCAAATATGTCCCATTTCTTTCAAGTTAGCTTTTGTTTTTAGTATAATAGTGTGCTTCATTTCAAGCGTTAAGCAGTCAGTAGCCTTATTGATTGGATTATATTTTTCTTGCCAATTACGTAATTTTTCAAGCCAATATAAAACCTCGTCATTTTGCCATGGAATTTCATAACCGCGCTCAAATTCATTTTTATTCTGATCTGCAGTTTTATTTGTGTTGATATAAAATCCGGTCGATTCTAATCCAGATGCATTATCTCTAAATAGACGAAATACACCTTTGCGGTGGTTGATACGAGCAAAAGAATGTGTATTTTTAATCCAGTTACCATTTTCATATCTCATTGAATCTGATTCGCCAGAGTCAAGCATACGTATCTGATATGAACGTAGAGGTAAGTGTAATTTAATAAGCAATACCATGCTTGTTATAGGTGACCATAATTGATAAATGTTTGTTACTTTACCATTGCGAGTAACTTTTTTAATTCTCCAGACACAATCCTTATCATTTTCATCAATCTGATTCTTATTAACCTCAAACCAACCACTACCATTCGCTTGTGCCCATAACCAATCTGAAAAGTATCCTCTTGGGTTGGGGCATATAATATGGCGTAAATTGCAAATGTAACGATACGGCAGTGGGTTATATACTGTTTCATGAGTATTATTTTGAACTTTTACACTCTCGAATGGATTGGTGTATAAACGAACTGTTACACCATAATCATTTTTTACACTAAAATGTGTATCTATCAGCCAATCAATAAAATGCTTCGTATAGATTAATAATGCTGCTGTTTGTCTATTATCACCTTTATTCGTTTTTTTTAGTAAAGCGCTTTTAAAATCAGCAGTTGATGGTTTTCTATAATTATTCTTATTAAAGAAACTCACAACATCAGCTGTAAAGGGCAATGTATCGACAAGATAAACATCAAAAAAGTTACACAAAGCTTTTAACTTACCACTAACAGCAGCATCTTGTTTTTTAATCCACTCTTCAGCAAATTGTCGCCATATTTCCCACTCATTTCCGCGATTTTTTACAAGCCATTGTAAAGTTAAATCACTACTACGACCATCATTGTTCTTTCTTTTAAATACCATTTTATTAACCATTATTTTGTCCTAATTTTAAATCCATTTGTGTAAATAATCAGTTGAACCTAAAATGGTTGAACTATATTCGGATAACATTTCCCAGCTGCAAGAAAAATTTTTTTCCTCTAATTCAGAAGGGTTTAGCAGACGCTCAGTTGCCGCATTAAGTTTATTATTTATTTCTTTTATGGTGGGCGTCGTATAAACTCTTTGTGATTCTAAAGCAGAATGATGTAAGCATTTTTTAATTATAACTTCTGGCACTTCAGCTCTTCTTAAACGTCTTCCATAACTATGACGATGTGAGTGCGGAGATAATCCATCCGCTTTAGATGTTTTAAGTCCAATACGCTTTAATGCTTGACGATAATTGTCATGAAATGCATTCAAAGTATAAGGCATTCCTATATGTTTCCGATGGAAACTAATAAATGCATATGGATGATTACGATCAATTTTTGCAAGAAATCTTGTATAGTTTTGCCACAGTTTGGCAAAAACCTCACCAAAAATAAGAGGAAACCAATGTACCTCTAGGTATTCATCTTTACTGTCAGTTACTCGACTTTTCCAACCGACATGTTTTTTTCCGATTAGGTCATTTCGCGGGCTTAAAGCATATATTTCTTTTAAATATGCTGCTCGGGTTGTTTTACCAGAACGTCCACGCCAGTTGTGGGGAGCTTTTCCGTCTGCGGGATGATAAATTCGAACTTTAACACTTGAAGGATTAAGTTGGTCAATGAGGACATCTTCAATCCATAAGTGAAAAGCTTCAGATTCTCTCAATCCACCACCATGCATGAGTAATACAATAAGTTGATCACGTATAGCAACTCTTGCATCTACAGCTCCACCAATCCCTTGACAATAGAAAGCTTCAAAATATTTTTCAGGAAATTCTATAGCATCCTGAAATTGCTTTCCTAAAGGGCGTTTTCCTTGAATTTGTCGAACGTAAAGAACAGTAGAATTAATATATTTATCTTTAATATGCCCCAAAAAGTTGTGTTGATTTTTGCGAAACCATGCTGCGTAATTAAGGCGTTTCTCTAAACTGTCAGCTTCAATTAAAGGATTTACTGGGATTTCACCATATTTAGCAGACAGCCAATCAGTTATTTTCGTTAATGCAGTGATATATGTTCTAGAGACTTGTTTACTATGAGGTAACCAATACAGGCCCGAGGGGTCTAAGCCATCGTTCCCAATAGTTCCAGTATATAATCGACTACTAAAACCTTCGAATAAAGACAGGGGAGTAGCAAAACAATTAATATTTGCATTCATATATTCCAACAAAAGTTTTGATGCATTTACATATTGCGAAAGAGTTGCATAACTTTTGCCATTTCTTTTTAATGTAAGAATATATTCTAAAAGTGGCATGAGAACTTGTTGATTTTCGTCCAACAGAACTGGTATTTCAAGATAAACACCAGAATTATCCTCTACTATTTTAGCGATTATTTTTACCATCTATATACTTATCCACTTAAACTAAAAGTTAAGAAAAAAAGCAGAAAGTACGTAAACATTGATAAAGTTATTAATGTCTCATAGAATAGAAATGTCTTGCTACGGCACGTAAAAAGACAAACCTATAAAGACTCATGTTGGCGCATGGGTCTTTATACTTTCTGCATCAAAAACTAATCTATAGCTTTCTGACACTTGATACCAAGTTGTACAGCAATTTTGTGACTTTCACCACGCCGTGGGATTCTATTATTTTTTAGAATCCGATAAACAAGGTCAGGAGAAAAGTTATTTTCTCTTGACCACTCGGCAATAGATTTTCCTGAAATTAAAAAATCATCTTTTACTTGCTTAATAGATTTGAGCATTTTAGATAAACTCTGAATAAATTTGATCAAAAAATATCGAATATAATTATTTAAGTCAAGATAATTAATATTAATTAAATGATTAGTTTTATTTAAATATAATATTTATTAATTGTTTTGTTTATATTTTTAATTATTATTTTTTAAATATTAAATTAGATTTATTATTTCATAATTACTAGGTTAGTAATTACTTATGTGTAGATTTTATATTTATATAATTTTTACTAGTAATATTCATTGAAAAATTTACATTAAAAGTAAGAAATAATCTATAAATAGTAAAAAAGATCCCTGTTAGGGATCTTTTTTAGGGGTTTTATATATTATTACCAACTAGTAATAACATAAGCCCTTTTATTTTAGATCTGAATCAAACATAACTGATTAGAAATTATATTCGATACCAGTACCTACAACAGTTTGTTTATCGTCTTCTCTAATCCAGTCGCGTTTTTGTTGAGCAACGATACCGTAGAAGCGAGCTTGTTTGTTGATTTGGTAATCAAGACCTAAACCGTACAAGTCGATTTTACGATCTGATTGGCCACTTACTTGTGTTTCAGCTGAAGCATATTCTGCTTTCACTTTAAGTTTAGTGTTAGGAATTTTATAAGCAGCTGTTACTGCATATGCTTCTTCTTCTAAACCACGGTAAGCTTTGCCAGCTTTATCGATTGAACCATCTGATTTATATGATTGACCATATGCAGTCAAGTCATCAGTAGGTTCAGCGTGTTGCCATAAAGCACCTACAACAAAACCAGATTTAGCAATATCATAAGAACCAGTTACACGGTAAGCATCTGTATAGACATCTTTTAGACCGTAAGCTGCATATTTACCTTTAATACCAAAGTCACCAGCAGCAGCAATTGCTAAACCGATATCTTTGTTTTCGTAACCAAGCGATGTTGATACAGAGTCAAAGCTATCATTTTTGCTATCTTTACCAGTTTCACCCGGTTTGCTATCAGAGGTGCTTTCACCAGTTTGAGCCATGATATTGAATGTTAAACCAGCTAATAATTTAGGGTCTAATTCAAAACCGATCACGTTGTCTAAACGGTTTTCACCGTACATGATATTAGTAATATCTAAACGTGTATCGTCATTAAAGATGTCTTGGTTACCACCAGCAGCTGTTTTGAAGTAAGAATCATACTTACCTACTTTTAATGTACCAACACCTTCAGTTTTTAAACCGATAAAACGGTTACGAGCACTAAGGTCAGTATCAGAACCTGAACCATCAGTAGAAATTGCCCATTCAGCTAAATAAACAGCAGATAACTTGTCAGTTAATTTCTCTTCGCCTTTAACCCCAATACGAGAAGAGTTTGAGTTAACTTCGGTAACGTCACTTTTACCATCGAAATTTTTATTATCAACTTGGTTAATAGAAACATTTAGTTTGCCATACAAAGTTGGCGCTGCTTGCACCGCGTTTACGCTCAAAGTTGCAACTGCGGCAGCGAGTAGCAATTTCTTCATTGAGATTTCTCCAAAAGGTATTTAAAAATGGCGTATGCCTAGCTAACTATTTATTTTGTAGTTGACTTATGTACAAAAAGTTACAAAAGCTCACCAACTTGCTAAGCAGTATCGGCAAATTTTGTGACAGAGAAGTGAAGAATAAATGACAGTTTTATGACGTTTAAAATTTAGAAATAAATTAGTTGTTTGTATTTTTTATAGTTTTTAGACGAAAAAAAGCGGAGCCTAAACTCCGCTTTAACCATCTAAAAATCAAAGAGCTGCTTTAATTTTTTCAGCTAATTCTTTAATTTTTTCTTGATCCCCTAACTCAACAGCATGGCGTCCAAGATGATGCACATTTGTTGGAATTAGGTGAAAATGAACATGTGGAACAGTTTGTCCTGCTGCTGCTCCAGAAAGTTGCATCAATACAATACCTTCCAAATTGAGCGCTTTTTCCATTGCCTTAGCAATCTTTTGAACAATTTGTATAGTATAGGCTGCTGCTTCAGCAGGTAAGTCCAGCAGTGTTACAGCAGGTGTTTTTGGAATAACTAATGTATGACCATCGGCTTGGGGCATAATATCCATAAAAGCTAGAACTTGATCATCTTCATAGACTTTTATCGCTGGAAGTTCTCCACGTAAAATTTTTGCGAAGATGTTTTGATCGTCATATGCCATGTATTATTCCTTTAAAATTATTTACATTTCAATTCTTTTTGACGTTCTTTAATAGCGTCAAGACGTTGTTGCTCTTTGTCAGA